>Ga0335070_10000187_pt1 | contig 70025 bp, 61 predicted proteins | sample Lox_Sample_13_FD_206722 | JGI IMG/M metagenome (GOLD analysis project Ga0335070, IMG submission 206722) | Soil microbial communities from Loxahatchee National Wildlife Refuge, Florida, United States - Lox_Sample_1.3 | ecosystem: Environmental > Terrestrial > Soil > Wetlands | place: USA... | reverse complement strand
GGCGATATTCGACGTAGGCGTTGCCGTAGGCATCCACGAGATCGCGTTCTTCAAGCTGGATGCCGATCAGCATGTAGGCCGTGGTGGCGATGGCGAACAGCAGATGGCCCAGGGTCATCGTCGGCGTGGCCCAGAACGCCAGCGTGAAGCCGAGATAGATCGGGTGACGCACGAAGCGATAGAAAAGCGGGGTGCGGAATTCATAGTCCGGCAGGGCGCGGCCGAGGAAGTTCATCCAGACCTGATGCAGGCCAAACAGATCGAAATGATTGATGAGGAAGGTGGAGAGCAGCACCATGCCCCAACCCATCCAGAACACCACCTGCAAGGTGTGCGCGGCCGCAGGATTTGCGACCGACCAGATGGGCTGGGTAAGCGGCATCCACTTCCAGAACAGCAGGACCAGCGCGAGGCTGGCGAACAGCACGTAAGTCGAGCGTTCGATGGGTTTGGGTACGATCCTCGTCCACCAGCGCTTGAAACCGCGCCGCGCCATGATGCTGTGCTGGAGCGCGAAGATGGACAGAAGCACCACATCGACAATGAACGACATCACGATGGGTCCTTGCGCGCCGCTGTCGATGCTCTTCGGCACCATCAGATTGCCGACGAATCCGATGGCATAGAGAAAGGTGACGAAGAAAATCGCATAGGCGACGACGCCATAGAGCAAGGCTAAAAATCGGGTCATGGTATCCCTCCGTTGTTTTTGACCATGGCGCGAAACTAGGGTCGCGCGCGGGCGCGGGCCATGACCGAAACGACGGGAGATTTGACCGAAATACCGGGAGCTTTGGTTGGCGCAACTTTGCGCGGGCAACCAGTATCCACTTGCCCGCCCGTTGCGCTAATTTGCCCGGCCCATCCAGGGGTTAAACCGGCCTTCGGGATCGTAGTGAGCGCGAATCCGGTCCAGCCGGGCCATGTTCGCGTCGGAGATGAACCGCGCGGGGCGGCGGGCGAGATTCTCGTCCGCCAGTTGAATGCCGGCGCTATGTGCTTCCATGGCGCGCATGTTGTCCGTCGCCCAGTTGCCGTGCCGGGCTTCGTATTCCGGTTTCCGGAGACCGCAATAAAGCGCGAGATAGGTCCGGGCTTCGGTGGAAAACGCCATGTCCTTGCGCTGTGTTTTCGGATTCCAGTTGAGCCAGAGAACATGGCTTGGCGACGGAGGCTGCGTGTCGGCGATGCGGCGCAGATCGGGGAGCAGCGGATCGATGGGGCCGTTCATCCACATATTGTCGGCGTGCCAGCGCGTGTTGGGGAGGAAAAGCGTTTTTTCTCCCGTCTTCATCATGAAATTGAGCGACATCGGCACAAGCGGGAGCGTGAGGCTGGCGTTCTTCCTGAGCGGGTTGTTGCGCAGGAAAGCCGTGGCCTCCCTTGCTTCCTTCAGGCTGTTCGTCATGACGGGCGCCAGCACTTCGATGCCCGGCGCGTTGATGCCGAAACATTTCCGGTTGAGCACCATCTGGAATTCGACGGCGGAGGAAACCTGCGGACCGATGCGATCCGCCCAGAGGAAGACTTCTTCCAGATGTTTCATGCGGAAGACCTGCATCTTCAGACCGATGAATTTGGGGCGGGTGTGAAGCTTCAGATGAAATTGCACCACCACGCCGAAAAAGCCGGGGCCCGCGCCACGCGCGGCCCAGAAGAGATCGGCGTTTTGCGTTTCGCTGGCGTGGACGAGCGAGCCGTCGGCGAGCACGACGTCGATGCCGACGACGTTTTCGCAAGCCAGGCCGAGCTGGCGGCTGTTCCAGCCGAAGCCGCCCTGCAGGAGGAAGCCGCCAATGCCGACCGTGTAGGCGTGGGCGACGGGGAAGAACAAACCTTCCTTCTTCAACGCGGCGTTGACATCGCCGCACAATACGCCGGGGCCGACGGTGGCGGTTTTGCTGGCTTTATCGATTTCGATCTCATTGAGGCGCGAGAGGTCGATGAGCATGCCGCCGTCGCGGATGTGGTTTTGCGCCCAGCTATGGCCGCCCGAGCAGATGCCGATCTTCAACTTTTCGTCGCGGGCGCGTTTGACGGCGGCGATCACATCCACCGCGTCGTTCGGTCGGATGTAGACGTTCGGGCGGCGGCCGCAATCGCGTGCATTGAAACTGGTGTCGAGCACGGCTTCGTCGAAACCGGCATCGTTGCGATAAAGCGTGACCGTCTTCGAGTTGACGTTCTTCATGGCGTTTCCTTTTTGAAGGTCGCGTAGAGATCGGGGAGGAAAGCCGCGAGGTGGTTCATCTCCTGCGCGCAATGCACGAGAAGATCCGCGGCTTGCGTGGCGGTGAATTTCGCAAAGCGGCTGGCGGCGCGGCCGATGAAGGCGCCTGCGCCACCCTGCATGCCGCGCGGGCGGACGTTTTCGCCCGCGATCCAGAAGCGCGAGCGCATTTCGCAGCCGCCGGGGATGGGGCGAACGTGATGGATGAGCCAGCCGGTTTCCATCGGCGTGCCGCCGATGCCGCCGCGGGCGCAGATGGCGGTTTCGCCGCGCGCGGCAAGGAGTTTTTCGTCAAAGCCGAGTGCGGACGGCGGCACAAAACGGATGGTGAGCTTCATCCGCGTCGGGCCGATATATTCGACGACGTTGGAGAGGCGGCCGACGTAATTCGGGAGATCGTCGCGGCCGTCCTGCCAGGCGACGTGAACGTGGGCGCGGGGATGCCAGAGTTTGTAACGCTGCGCGTGGCTGCCATGCCAGGCAAACCACCAATCCCACATCGCGGGCGTGACGTTGGGCATCTTCGTCAGCACGAAGATGCGCACCGAACGGTCTGGTGCAAAGGTGTAGCCGGTCTCGACAGGCCAGTAGCCGGGGGTTTGCAGGTCTTTGGCGCGGTCGATGGCGGGCATGAGCTCGTGAGCGATGCCGCCGGCGAGCAACGCCTCGCGGACATGTTCGGGGAGCGGGGCCATGTCCGGGTTGAAGAAGCGGGCGTAGGGGCTGGTGGCGCATTCTTGCGCGTCGAAACCCAGATGCAGGCGTGTCATGGCTGGCCCTCCCAGAAATGGGATAACTCCCATTTCTGGGAGTATTCCCATTTTTTCGGGAATCTGTCAAAGTCCCGCCATGACGAAGTCCGCGCTCAAGACATCCGGCCGTTTTGCCGACGAAGCCCGTCACCTGGGCAAGAGCGCGCGCACACGGGCCCGGCTGATGGACGCGGCGGTGGGGATATTCGCGCGGGAGGGATTCGAGGCGGCATCCGTCAACCAGATCGCGCAGGCGGCAGAGGTTGTGAATGGGACGTTCTACATCCATTTCAGGGACAAGGACGACATCGCCAGCGCCGTGACCTATCGCATCGCCGCCGATATCACGCGGCAGCTCGACGAGGCGATGGCCGACATAGACGATGCGGTGGAACGCACGAGTGCGGCCACGCGGCGGTTCATCGAATTTGCCAGCGCTCAGCCGGAATGGGGATTGGCGCTCTGCCGCGCGGTGTGGTCGTTCCGCGATTTGCGGGAGAACGTCATCACCTATCTGCGTTCGGATTTGAAACGCGGCGCAAGGCAGGGCGCGTTCACGGTGCCGATAGACGATTTCCTGATCGATACGTTCGCGTCGATGACGATGGGCGCGCTATTCGCTCGGATTTCGGGAACGGCGGGCGTTGATGCCGGACAGAAGGTGGCGGAGCTTCAGTTGCGGATGCTGGGCGTAACACCCGCGCGCGCAAAGAAAGCAGCATGGCGGGAATTGTTGAAGATCGAGCTTTCAATCGGACACCATCGACCGGAATTTTAAATCTGCCGAGCGATCGCCGTGGCTACCGCGACAGGGGGACCAATCGAATATTTCCAGTGACTGTTGGCTTGGACCCACCCAGCCCCTGATCGAAAGAAGCGACGCCGTCTAAATATACCAAATCGATGTTGAGAGATTCCCTTTCGGCAATCTCGGCAGCCAATTCAATCATACGGTTAGCAGATGGAAATCCTCGCGCATTCGTCCAAAACTCCAACGGTGCCACAACTAGAATCTCAGGCCTTGCGTGTTCAACTTCGAATCCATGGCGCACGAGAATTTCCTTGGCGATCACCGAAATATTTGCTTCGAGGATGGCTGTATACGCAAGGGCCTCAAGTAAACCTACGCGACGATCTTCTTTGTTGTGCCACACCTTAAGTTCGACAACTGCCAGTGCACCGTGTTCGGTTGCCGCCAATAGATCAATCTTGCCAACGCCCCGATCACCCCGAACAGATTTTAGTGGCATCTGATAGTCGATAATTCGAAGCCCGCCGCGATTCACGATCTCAATTTCTCCACGGTTGAAGAGCGCCATCGCCAAGCGCTCCTCCATCCGCCTGCCAGTCTGCTCCAGTGGAGCAACGCCAGTACGATTAATCGACAAATATGGCTGCCGCCTACGGGGTGCGTTCGAGCGCAACGTGCGATAGCCCATAGAGACCGTTTCCGGGTCGATAGCGATATTCGCCAGCGACGATTTAGGGCTGCTTCGGAGATGGCTCAGAATATCCAACAAGTCGGCGATATCATCCTCCAAATATCTGCTGTTGCGCGTGACAAGGAAAATCTCCAAAACTGTTATTTAGTCGCATACTACATTTGTAATCCGCGAGGTCGATTTTGATAGACTCGGTCATGTTGGACGGGCTTCCCGTCGCTCTGATTGAAGCTGCATACTCAGCGGCTCCCGGCAATGAGATTGCGAGCGGAAAATTTGCTCACCCGGAATCGTCTGCCTGTTTGGTCGCGAACGCGTTCGGGCCTTTCTTGACCGATCCCCAGAGCCTCCCTGCCCTTCCGCGCTGCACACAAGTTCGCTGGCCAGCACTGTCAGTCCGGCTGGAAGCGGAGCTGCAATTTCCTTGGAGGGGCGGGATGCATCCATGGCTCGACGTTGCCATAGAATACGACAATGCGTTGGTTGCAGTGGAATCAAAGCGATATGAACCATACCGCGAACGTAAGCAGGCTACGTGGCCCGGAGCTTATTGGAGAGATTGGGGAGGAGCAATGGCATCATTCGAGCGCCTCCGCGACCTGCTAAATTCGAATTCCATCAAATTTGAACAGCTCGATGCTGTTCAACTCGTTAAACACGCTTTCGGCTTGCGCACGGAGGCCTATCGAAGAGCGCCTAGCAAATGTCCGGTCTTGTACTATTTATTTGCCGAGCCGCGATCATGGCCCGACGGTCGGCCAGTAGAAGAAGCAAAGCGTGTACAACATCGCGCAGAAATTGAAACATTTGCGAACTTCGCGGCGGGAGCCGAGGTCGAATTTCAAGCCTGTTCTTACAGCGAGTTGCTCCGGACTTGGGAAGAAGCCGGCGATAGCCGCCTTCATAAGCATGCGCGCGCGGTTACCATGAAATTTACCGATTTGTGATGCCGCGATACTAGCCCAAGGAATAATGCCCTTCCAATTGGGTAACTCGATTTTCGTTTTCGAGCTGGATCAGATGCGCGAGCACCGAACGCGAGGCTGCGGGGTGCAGGCGTTTGTCGACGTCGGCATACATGCGGGCGACCATTTCGGGGATCGTGGAGACGCCCTCCTTGATGCAGGTGAGGATCTGGCGTTCGCGATCGAGCCTGTGATCGAGATAGGCTTCGAGGAACGGCCGGGGATCGGTGACCGGCGCGCCATGCGTGGGATAGAGGATCTTGTCGTTGCGGGCGATCAGCTTGCGCACGCTGTCCATATATTGCGCCATGTCGCCGTCGGGCGGCGTCACCACGGTCGTCGACCAGCCCATGATGTGATCGCCGGTGAACAATGCTTGTTCTTCGCGCAGGGCGAAGCACATGTGATTGGACGTGTGGCCTGGCGTATAGACGCATTCGATGGTGAAATCGTTTGCCTTGATGACATCGCCGTCTTTCACGCGGATGTCCGGCATGAAGGAGCGGTCGCCGCCTTCTTCCACCTTCACGCTGTCGTCCGCCTTGCCTGAACCGTGCGGCCCGAAGGCATAAGTTTTGGCGCCCGTCCATTCCTTCAGCGGCTGGGCGGCGGGGGAATGATCGGAATGGGTATGCGTGACGAGGATATGCGTGACGCGCTTGCCGTCGAGCGCGCGTTTCAACGCTTCGAGATGTTCGGGGATCGTGGGGCCGGGATCGATCACGGCAACATCGTTGTGGCCGACGATGTAGACGCCCGTGCCCTTGAACGTGAACGGACCGGGATTGTTGGCAAGCACCCGCGACACAAGCGGGCTCAAGCTCATGCTGGCTTCGTAAGGCGCATCGAGCGTGCGGATGAAAGGAATGGGCATCAGTCTTTCTTTCTGGCGCGCAAGCGCTCGTGACGGCGCAGCGCATGGGGGCGGGTGCGGTGAAGGATGGAGCGGAATTTCGCCGGCGCGCGGTGTGTGGCGTAGTCCGCCACGCGGGAGAGCCAGTCGTTCCTGTGTCTCAGATATTGCACGAAGCGGCGTGAGCTCTTGGAATTGGCGATCAGGATAGCGCAACCGACGACGAAGGTGACAAGCCCGATGGGCACGGGGATCGGCAGCGGCGACATGGCAATGCCCGCCAACATCAGGAATACCGCCAAGACCACCATGAGGACGCGGCGCGTTTCGCTGCGCTGTCCCGCCGGTTTGACGTTCATCGGTTCCGCCCCTTAACGTCCGTTACATAGAGCCATTCAGAGCAAAGGGAAACGTCATGAAGTTTTACAATTCCATTGGGCCAAATCCGCGCGTCGTGCGCATGTTCATGGCGGAAAAGGGGATCAAAATCCCGACCGAGGACGTGGACCTGCTCAAGGGCGACAATCGCCGCGAGCCGTATCTTTCCAAGAACGCCATGGGGCAGATGCCCGCGCTGGAGCTGGACGGCGGGCATTGCGTCACCGAGATCACGGTGATCTGCGAATATCTGGAAGATATTCATCCCACCCCGGCGGTGATCGGCGACACGCCGGAGAAGAAGGCGGAGTGCCGCAAATGGGTGCGCCGTATCGACCTGAACGTCTGCGAGCCGATGGCGAACGGTTTCCGTTTCAGCCAGGGCCTGCCGCTGTTCAAGGATCGCATCCTGACCGTGCCGGAAGCGGCCGACGGCCTGAAGCGCATGGCGCAGGACAAGCTGAAATGGCTGGACGGCGAGATGGCGGGCAAGGAATTCGTCTGCGGCAAACGCTTCACGCTGGCCGACATCCTGCTCTACGTGTTTCTCGATTTCGGAAACACGGTCGGGCAGCCGCTGAATCCTGAGTTCGCGAACATCAATGCGTGGTTCAAACGCGTTGCCGAGCGGCCTTCGGCCAAAGCCTAGTAAGGCTGGCCGTCGATCGCGCGGATCAGACCGCGGACATTGCGGTAGAGATACCAGACCGCCACTGCAAAGATGATCGGGAAGCCGACCAGCACGAAGCACAGCGGAATAGCCACGATCAGGATGATGGTGCCCACCCAGAAGGTGGAGATCACGTTGTCGAAATGGGTTTCCCAGATCGTGCCGCGCGCATCGGGGCGTTTGATATAGGCGAGCACCACGGCGATGATCGGCGCCATGTGAAGGCTGACGAAGGACGCCAGCATCAGCGCGTAAACGACGATCGACATCGTGCGCAGCGACTCGTGATCGGGCATGGGGCGCGCGGGCGGATAGGCGTGGGCGGCGTCGGTCATCTCATCGGCCCTTCAAAGACAGCACCCACCAAACGTAAGGACTTTCCGCCGGGTTTCAACGCTGTCAGGAAAGCGACAGAAACCGGGGCAAAAGAAAAGGCGGCGGAGTTGCCTCCGCCGCCCGGTTCGGTCTTTCACAACCGTCTAAAGGCTTAGAGAGCCTTCAGGTTCGCGGCCTTGGTGCCGCGCGCATCCGGCTGTTCGTCGAACTGCACGCGCTGACCTTCGTTCAGCGTGCGCAGGCCGGCCGCGTGGACGGCGGTGACATGGACGAACACGTCCTTGCCGCCGCTTTCCGGCGCGATAAAGCCGAAGCCCTTGGTGGTGTTGAAAAACTTCACTGTTCCGATGGCCATTTCTAGTCCTTCAAGCATCGGGTTCCGCGCCCTGCGACATGCGGGGGCGGACGCTTGAGCGTTGCTGAGGAAGAGAGGCTGTTCGTCCAGGCGCGCACTAAAGGCGGTATGGAGTGGTAACAGGTGCGCTTTCATCCGACGAACGCCGCCGCGTAGCCGTGATATAGGACTTTGCCACCGAAAACACAAATCAGAGTGGGGGAACCTGCCCGTTTCCTGGGCAGTGCGCTTCAAGCCGAGGCGGGCGCTTTTTTGGCTTTGGGCTTGGCTTTTGTCTTTGTCGGGGTGGGGTTGGCGGCGGCCTGACGCTCTGCTTCCGCGCGCTCCTCCGCCTCCTTGGCCAGGCGCAGGGCCTTCAGCTTGGCCGTGCGGGCGGCGAGCGCCGCGCGCTCCTTCTCGATCTCCTGCTTGACCAGCGCGTCGCGCTGCTCGGAGGCGGTGAAGATGCCTTGGCCTTTACGCTTGAGGGATGCTGTCCGGTCGTCGGTGTCGCTTGCCATGACCCTTTGTAGCATGGCCGGCGCGGAAACGGGGGATTTCGCCGTAAATATTACTGGCGGGACGGATGGGAATAGTCGTTTTCGGGTTTTTGCAGACCCCCCACCCCCTTGCGGCTTAAGCTACTGTTATAATTGAGAATATAGCGTCCCGCGGACGCGGCGACAAGCGGCTGGCGGGGTGGTAGCAAGTGTTAACGCCCAAGCGGAGGACCCCCATGGCCATCACGATCTATCACAACCCCAAATGCGGAACTTCGCGCGATACCCTCGCCCTGATCCGCGCGGCCGGGCAGGAACCCCGGATCGTGGAGTACCTCAAGACGCCGCTGACCAAGGCGGAGCTGAAGGCACTGGTGAAGAAGGCGGGCGTGCCGGTGCGCGAGATCGTGCGCGCGAAGGAGGCGCTGTACGACGAGCTGCACCTCGACACGGCGAGCGACGAGAAACTGTTCGACGCGATGGCGGAGCACCCGATCCTGGTGAACCGGCCGATTGTGGAGACAGCCACGCGCGCCAAACTGTGCCGCCCGGCGGAAACGGTGAAGGAGTTGCTCTAACTACTCACCTCCCCACAAGTGGGAGGTGAGAAAAACAAAAAGAAACGCACGCGGCGCCAGAGGCAGCAAGCACCGCGTGCGTTCTTTCAGAAACCGGCGCGCGCTTCACACGCGCCGGGCCTGCGATCAACTCAGATCAATCGCATTCGTCGTGATAGGCGCGCGGGCCGCCGTGACGATCCCAATATTCCGGGCCGTAATCGCATTCGCGCGGCGTATCGTGATAGCGGTCGTAGCGGTCGCGATCCGATGGCGTGGTGGCCGCACCGGCGACTGCGCCGACGCCCGCGCCAATCGCGGCACCCGTTGCCGGTGTGCCGGTGGCCGCACCGATGATCGCGCCGGTGCCTGCGCCGATCGCAGCACCCGACACGGCGCGGTCGCCCGGACTGGACCCGCACGCTGCCAAACCTAAGGTAGCGGCCACAATTGCGCCCGCCGCAAGCATGTTGAATTTCATGACCGGCTCCTGTTTTTCCGTGAACTGTCGGCAAGGAAACGTGGCGGGCGGCAGACGGTTCCCGTGCGGGAAATGGGGCGGTATTGGGGCAACTGCAAAACAATTGCCGTCACGGCCCGCGGAGGCGGGCCACCCAGGTAACATCCACGCGAAACGATTCACGCGGAGGCGCGGAGTACGCGGGATTATGTCTTTGCTCCGCGTACTCCGCGTCTCCGCGTGCGAAACGGAGCATAACCGGGTGGCCCGCATTCGCGGGCACTGGCACATGCAGAGAAATGCTAGTTCTTAATCGAGAGTACCGTGATTTCGCCGAGCGGGTTTGGGGCTTCGACAATGTCGCCTTCGCGCGCGCCGATCAGGGCGGCGGCGAGCGGGGAGCGGAAAGAGATGAGGCCTCTAGCGGGATCGGCTTCATCGACGCCGACGATGCGGAAGGATTGTTTGCGGGACTGGTTGTTGACCTTGCGTTCGATGGTGACGGCGGACCGAAGGCAACGCTCCCATCGCCCGGCGGCGCCACGACCTCGGCACTCGCTTTCTTCAGCGACCAGTAGCGCAGATCGCGCTCCAGCGTTTCGCGGAGCAATTCGTTGGTTTCGGATTTCAGCGCGTTCTCAATGCGCGCGACGTGAGCGGCAATCTGGGCGAACCCTTCCTGCGTCACCAGATTGGGCCCGTCCTCCACCATCCGCTCAGGCGGCGGGGCGGAGGCGGCGGTTTCTTTTACGAAGGCGCGGGACATTGAGGCACCACCGTTATCTATTACTCAGCAGGGATATAGAGAGACAGAGCAAAAAATGCCCTTAGTTCTTCTTTTGTTCTTATATCATTCCGTTTGTGCTATTCTGCGCCCTGTGCGAATCAACACCTTGAGATCACGAATACGCTCAAATGCAAGCACCCTACGACGCGAGAGCACTAGCAAATTATATTTTGGATAGAGCGGACAATTTAGGGTTCGCAATTTCAAACATGCACATAAACAAAATCATTTATTTTGCTCATGGTCACTTCTTGTCCGGAAAAAAAATGGCGTTGGTCGATCAACCGTTTGAAGCATGGGAGTATGGCCCGGTAATCCAGGATTTGTATCACCGCTTCAAAAGGTTTGGGAAAGACGCGATAACCGAACGGGCTATGATATTGGATAAGGCACGCGGCACCTACATCGTCGCGCGATGCAAACTTGCCGATGAAGATGTGGGTTTTCTGAACGCCCTTATTGACTTCTATATACGAATCCCAGCGAGTCGGCTTTCCGATATGTCTCATGAACCCGGTGGGCCTTGGGACAGAGTTTGGAACTATGAAGGGAAGTCAAATCCCGGTATGTTTATTAGCGATAGTCTGATTGTGGATTGGTTCTCCAAAAGAGAGGCAGGCAAAGGCGCCTGAAAGATCGTAATGCGTTTACCTCGGGTTCCGTCGTTGCAGCACGCATCTCGAATGATAGACAAAGATCCGTCTAAAGTTGCGAAGCAACTCTGGCGACTCGCCGAAAACAGCCCACGAATTAATTACATCCCATCACAACCGCTGTGCCGGGATCACCTCCGCCTCGGTGTAGGCGCGGAACATATTCTGAGAGGTGTCCAGAGCATCAAAGGAGAACGCCAGCGCAATGCAAACTTTGGTGCCTGCTCCGCTTTCCTCAAAATCGCTCCACTAGTTCCCAGCGGCAGATTTATTGAAGTCGAAGTCAAGCATTTTGCTCTCGGTCGAAATCTGCACGTCCCTGTCAATCCATTTCTTTATCAGATGGGCTCCGAGGGAAATCACCTCCTATGGGTATCGTTCTGGGCCGACTTGGTTTTGACTGAAGTTGAGCGCGCTTTTTTTTGGACCATTCTGGAAACATCGTTCTTTCGCTCCCCCGATTACAGAGGCGATAAATTGTGCTTCTTAGACCTCGGGCGACAGGCAGGAGCTGCTCGCGAACCTATTCTCATCAGTGGAAGCTCGTTCCCAACTATGAGTATGAGGGAACTTAAAGAATATTCGGATTCGTTTGTTGAAGCCTATTTAGACGTGCGTACAAAAATTCTGAAAAAGAATGCGGAAGAAAAAGGCGAGACAACTAAAATTATTGATCCGTCGGAACCGATGCACCTTGAACAACCCTTCTAGCGAGTCCAAAGGTGCGCTGCGCAAAGTTGTCACTCCGCAATAGCACTCACTTCCACAACTGATAGGCTCTTAAGTCGCCCTGATCTGCTATAGTTGCAAAATGCGGACATGCGAATTTCCGCTCCCGGCAGATAACTGCCCTGAGCATTAATTGCCAAGCTATTGGTTATGAGCTCGATAACTGGCATGATGCGAGCGCTTTCCAACAACTCAAATGGTATGGGGCGTTGCTCCTCGACAGCAAAAATTCTGCCTTTGAACGTGTTCATGTTGTAACTGGAGACCATGCCGCGAACGTCGGTCGGGAAATCGTCCCGTCGTGTATAGCTGATATAATCGTATGTTTCCGCGTTCAGTATTGGCCCAATCTGGCAAACCTTCCCTCTATTTGGACTAGTTACCGTCGCTTCGGTCGCTGTTTGAGACGCGATAATAGGCCGATGCATATTTTTTATAGCGGGCTCACACTTTTCAATTAACGAATCAAATTTCGATTGGGACAACTTGTGCACCGACGCATCCGTGCCGTGCAGCTCATCGTATTGCTTACCTAGAGTACTATTGAAATCCACGTGAAATCCTAAAGTTTCCGAGATCACGTAGTCGTACCCGGACCTCACTAGATTACCGATGGGCGTGTCAGGAGACGCGGTACCTAACTTGAATATTGCAGACCCGACTCCAACGATAATTGTAGCCGTTGTCTTCCAGCTGCCAGCTTCAGGCGGAGCCACAATAATATTGGCCCCCTGCAATGAGGGAGCCTGGATTATAATTTCCCCCGTCAGGATCAAATGCGAAGTTAAGGCTAGAGAACGCTGAAATCCCAATAGAGCCTGGGAAACGTCATAAAAATCGATTTGGTTATTGTCCGCCGAAGCTCCAGCATAGGACAGCGTGAAGCTTATTAATTCAGAAGACATCCTTGAGCCATCAAGTAGTTCAAGGCTTCCTTACCCCAGCTCGGTTAATATTTTAGAAGTATAGCTCTAAAAGCACGCAAGACATTCGAGCATTACGGTGGTTGGCTACCTACTCCTGCTCCCAAACGTCTTTGGCCGTCCCGGCCGATCTCCCACCTTGCGCTTTACATACCCCCCACTCGCACCACGGGGCTGTTTACCCCCCACCGCCGCATCCGCTGCGTCGTCCACCGCGTTTTGCCTCGCGAACGGGTCGTCGGCGATTTTTAGTTCTACTGCCGTGAGCCGTTTGATTTCGTCGCGCAGGCGGGCGGCGGTTTCGAAGTTGAGGTCGGCGGCGGCCTCGCGCATCTGTTTTTCCAGGTCGGCGATGTGGGCGCGGATGTTGTGGCCGATGAATTCCTTGCCGTCTTCGCTGAGGCCCGTATCGACCATCACGTGGTCGCGTTCGTACATGCTGCCCATGATGTCGGCGATGTTCTTCTTGATGCTGAGCGGCGTGATGCCGTGGGCGGCGTTGTAGGCTTCCTGCTTTTCGCGGCGGCGGGAGGTTTCGGCCATGGCGCGTTCCATCGAACCCGTCACGCGGTCGGCATAGAGGATCACCTTGCCGTCCACGTTGCGGGCGGCGCGGCCGATGGTCTGGATCAGGCTGGTTTCGCTGCGCAGGAAGCCTTCCTTGTCGGCATCGAGAATCGCGACCAGCGCGCATTCGGGGATGTCGAGGCCTTCGCGCAGAAGATTGATTCCGATCAGCACGTCGAACGCGCCAAGCCGCAGATCGCGGATGATCTCGATGCGCTCCAGCGTTTCCACGTCGGAGTGCATGTAGCGCACGCGGATGCCCTGTTCGTGCATGTATTCGGTGAGGTCTTCGGCCATCTTCTTGGTGAGCGTGGTCACCAGCGCCCGGTAGCCGCGTTTGGCGATGTCGCGGCACTCGGCGATGAGATCGTCAACTTGCGACTCCACCGGTCTTATTTCGACCGGGGGATCGATCAGGCCGGTGGGGCGGATCACCTGTTCGGTGAAGATGCCGCCGGTGCGCTCCATCTCCCAATCGCCGGGCGTGGCGGAGACATAGACGGTTTGCGGGCGCATCGCGTCCCACTCCTCGAACTTCAAGGGGCGGTTGTCGATGCAGCTGGGCAGGCGGAAGCCATATTCGGCGAGCGTGGCCTTGCGGCGGTAGTCGCCACGATACATGCCGCCGATCTGGGGCACGGTGACGTGGCTTTCGTCGACGAAGACGAGCGCCTCGTCGGGGAGATATTCGAACATGGTGGGCGGCGGCTCGCCGGGTTTGCGGCCCGTCAGCCAGCGCGAATAGTTTTCGATGCCGGCGCAGGAGCCCGTGGCCTCGATCATCTCCATGTCGAACTGGGTGCGCTGTTCGAGGCGCTGGGCTTCGAGCAGCTTGCCGTTCTTGCGGAAATCTTCCAGCCGCAGGATGAGTTCGGCTTTGATGCCCTTCAGCGCCTGCTGGAGCGTGGGGCGCGGGGTGACGTAGTGCGAATTGGCGTAGACCTTCACCTGGTCGAGCTTGCCGGATGATTTGCCGGTGAGCGGATCGAATTCGGAGATGGAGTCGATCTCGTCGCCGAACAGTTCGATGCGCCAGGCGCGGTCTTCATAATGCGCGGGAAAGAGATCGATGGTGTCGCCGCGCACGCGGAAGGAACCGCGGACGAAATTGTCGTCGTTGCGGCGGTATTGCAGCGCGCTTAGCTGGCGCATCAGATCGGTGCGGTCCACGCGGCCGCCGCGCGCCAGCGTGAGCGCCGTGCCGGAATAGGTTTCGACCGAGCCGATACCATAGATGCACGAGACCGAGGCCACGATGATGACGTCGTCGCGTTCCAGGATCGCGCGGGTGGCGGCGTGGCGCATCCGGTCGATCTCTTCGTTGATGGACGAGTCTTTCTCGATATAGGTGTCGGTGCGCGGGATGTAGGCTTCGGGCTGGTAGTAGTCGTAGTACGAGACGAAATACTCCACCGCGTTTTCGGGGAAGAAACTTTTCATCTCCGCATAAAGCTGGGCCGCGAGCGTCTTGTTGGGGGCCAGGATCAGCGCGGGCCGCTGCACGGTTTCGATCACCTTGGCCATGGTGAAGGTTTTGCCCGAGCCGGTGACGCCCAGCAGCACCTGATCGCGTTCGTTGGCTCTGGTGGCGGCGACGAGATCCCTGATCGCGGTCGGCTGGTCGCCCGCGGGTTCGTATTCGCTGACGAGCTTGAAGCGCTTGCCGCCTTCGGATTTCTGCGGGCGCTGCGGACGGTGGGGAACGAAGCCGGCGATCTCGGCACCCGTCGCACCATGCAGCGGCAGGTTGCCAATCATTTGATTGTCGGCTCCGCCGACGGGGGGAGCCGGGTCGTAGGCCGTGCCCGCGGCAGGGATGGCGACCTGCGCGGCGGCGGACTCGAATGCGCGCGCGGCTTCGCTCATGCCTGCGCGTTTGCGGCCGGATTGCCGCGGAATCTGTCCGTTATTGTGTGCCATAGGGCCAATATAGGGCTTGGGGTGGGCGTCTTCCAGCCGCGTTAACGGCGGTGAAACCCGGCGGCGGGATATTCGGGAACCGGGGCGAGTCGAAGGAGGCAATATGAGCGTCGTCTTGGGGCGCTTCGTCGATCGTTCGCATTACGACTACGAACACCGGTTCCGCCGGGTCAAAGAGCCCACGCATCCGTCCACCATCGCGTTGCTCGACCATTGGTACGCCTGCCTGCCGCAAGGCGGCATGCGCATGGGCCGCGATGTCCCTGCGCGCGCGATCATGACGTTGATGAAAGACATCGTGGTCTCCGCGCCCATCGACGATTGGGCGGATGCGCGGCTGCGGCTCGTCGGTTCGGCGATGACCGAATATTTCGGACGCGACGTCACCGGCCTCACCATGACCGAAGTGTTCGACGGCCAACCGTCCGACCGCGAGATGTTGCTGACGGGCGGGCGAACCTGCATCGCCAACAACCGGCCGGGCACTGTGGAGCAGATCCTGCTCGACAACGGCAAGGAAGTTCTGCGGCAAGAGATGACAGCGATGCCGCTGTGGTCGCCGGGCGGCGATGAGCGCTGGCTGCTCACCGCCACGTTCAACTTCTGACATCTTTAATTGTCGCTCTTTCCAACGCCGAACCGGCTTCCACTTCGGCGGAAAACGCTCCTCAAGCCGCCTCTTCCAGATAATCCGGATAAAAGCGTTCCATCATGCGGTCGCGGTAATCGATCAGGTTGCCGTGACGTTCGGCGCGCTTGCGCAGATCGCCGCTGAAGAACGGAGCGAGCACTGCCGCGGTGAACGCGAAAGCGGTGGCATCTACACCGCAAGGCGTTTCGCCGAAGAGATAGGGTTTGTCGCCCAGCAGAACTGCCAGCGCATCGAGCGAGCAGCCGCCGAGATAGACGATCTCCTCATAGCGGTGACGGCCGAGGCCATGGCCGTGCAGGTTGGCGCGGACCTGGTTGCGGGCGGCATCGCGAATGCCGGGCGCTTCCTGATCGAAGAAATGCGACGGGCCCTTCTGGAAGTTCTCGTCGTCCATCCAGCGTTCGTTGACGATGGCGAAATAGAGATGGTCTTCCAACATGCGCTCGATGGCCCAGGCCTGCGCGCGCTGTTCGGAGGTGAGGCCGCGGTCGAAATCGAAGCCGTATTCCCGTTCGATGAAAGCGCGGATGAAGGTGGAATCGCCCAGCCGGTGCGCGCCCACCTGAATGAACGGAATTTTGCCTTTCGGCGCTTCGCGCGGGCGGGACGGCACGAATTTGTACGGCACGCCCGCCATCTTGAGCTGGACTTCGCTTTTCATCACGAACGGGCTTGGGTCGGGCAGGCCGAAAGCCGGGCCGGAACCGTGAAACGACAGCATGATCTTTCCCTCCATCTGAGGGCATTGTCATACTGCCATGCTACTGACAGCATGGTGTCAGGAGCCTGGCATCATCATGGTTTTGTCATGAGACGCGCCGACCGCCTGTTTCGCATCATCCAGATCCTGCGCCGCCGGCGAAGGCCGGTGACGGCGCTGGAAATCGCCGAGGAAATGGAAACCTCGGTGCGCACGATCTATCGCGACATCGCGCAATTGATGGCCGACCGGGTGCCCATTCGCGGCGAAGCGGGCATGGGCTACGTGCTGGAAGGCGGGTTCGACATGCCGCCGCTGATGCTGACCGCCGACGAGATCGAAGCGGCGATGCTGGGCGCGCAATGGGTGATGACCAATGCCGACATTTCGCTGGGCGATGCGGCGCGCGATCTGGTGGCGAAGATCGGACAGGTGATTCCCGAACATCTGCGGCCGCTGCTCGGCGAACCCACCATGACGACGCCGCCCCGCTGGAAGGTTGCCGACGCCATCGACATGGCGCGGCTGCGCACGGCGATCCGCGAAGAAGGAAAAGTGGCGCTCGACTATCGCGACGAAACAGGCGCGCCGAGCCGGCGCGTGATCTGGCCCATCGCGGTCGCCTATTTCGAGACCGTGCGGGTGATCGTGGCGTGGTGCGAATTGCGCAAGGGCTTTCGCCATTTCCGCACCGACCGCATCGTGACGGCGGAATTCCTCGACCTGCGCTATCCGCAATCGCGCGCCCGGCTGCGCGCGGCCTGGCAGAAGGAACGCCAGACGCGGCGGCCGGCGGAGCGCGATGCGCAAGTAGACTGACAGTAGTGTCAGTGAACGGTGTAAGCCAGAATCCGACAAGGACTGTGTCCGTGGCGTCATCCGACAGACATCGCTCTGTCGACATTTCTGGCACATCAACCAAATATTGTGGATGACCTTGGCAGCAATTGCCGCGTTCGTTCTTTGTGCGAAATGCGACTTGAGATACAGAGAAACAAACCTATAACTACCCCCGGTTGAGGCGATGGGTTCTGATGGTCAGTGACAAGATGGTTTTCGGGCGGCCCCTTCACGAGCCCTCGTCCGAATTCAACTACCCCACCATTTTGAAAGACGCCCCCGAGCTTCCCGGCACAAAGGCGTTGCACGATATCTGGCACAGCTTTGAAACCAACGGCGGGATGCGCATGGGGCGCGATATTCCTTCGCGCGAACTGGGCAAATTTCTGGGCAACATCACCATCGTCGAACCGATCGGCGATTGGGAAGATTCCTACGTGCGCGTTGCGGGCCAGATGCTGATGTCGCGCTTCGGCCGCGATGTGACGGGCCTGAAGGGATCGGATGTGTTCGGCGACAATCCGCGCGGACACAAATTCCTTTGCGATCTGTCGCGCGAGAGCACGAAGACACGCAAACCGTTCTTCATCGACTCCCGCGTGATGCGAAACGGGGCCGAACTGATGCACCTGGAATCGATGAACGCCCCCATCTATGGCCCCAATGGCGAGCCGGGCTGGATGCTGGGCGCGATGTTCCTGTTCGAGAATCTTTAACCAACGGAACCTTAGCCAAATCGCAACCACTTGAGGTTGAAACTGGGGCCTTCTTGGCGTTTCCGGAGTTGCAGTTTCATGGCCATGACAAACAGCGATGTGGAACGGCGGGCGCGGCGGCGCGCGCGTTCCATCACCGCCGTGTTCGTGGCGGTGCAGATATTGATCGTGCTGTTCGGCGCTGTGGGGCTTGAAGGGGTGAACATCCTTCGCTCTTACGCGGCGGGCGATGCGCATTGGTCGAAAGCGCAGAAGAGTGCGATCGTCGCCCTGTCGCGTTACGCCGAAACGAGATCGGAAAAACACTATCGCGACTTCATTGCTGCGATGTCGGTGACCCATGGGGATCGCGTGGCGCGCATCACGCTGCAGCACATGCATTTTGTCGGAACCGCGGCAGAGCGCACACGCGCCGCAGACGGCTTCGTGCAGGGCGGAAACGACCGCGCCGATGCGCCGGGGCTGGTGTGGGGTTTCATCCTGTTCGAGCGCTGGCCGCCATTCGCGGCGGCGGTGAGCGAATGGGCGCGCGGCGACATCTGGGCCGATCAGCTTCTGGGATTGGGCGCAGAGATGCACAACGCCGTGCGCGATGGCGCGTCCAACGCGGAAATGACACCGCTTCTATCGCGCGCCATCAAGCTCGACGGCGAGCTTTCGCGGAACGAAGAGGGTTATGCGCGCCACATGGCGGAAGCCTCGCGCATCGCTCTGTGGCTGACCCTGGCGACGTTTGCGTTGCTGAGCATTGTCGCGTGCGGCATCGGCGTTTATTTCGTGCGCCGGATTGCACACCGGGGCGAGCGCGCCGAGACGCGCGCAATCGAAAACGAGACGCGCGTGCGCGATTTCGCCGAACTCGCCTCGGACTGGTTCTGCGAGATCGACAAGGATACGCGCATCGGCTTCGTGGCGACGCGGCTTTCGGGCGTCAACCCGGCCGAGGATATCTCGGGGCGCAACTGGATCGAGACGGGGCTCGCGCAAGGGTTCGAGCAGATGTCCGAAGACGTTCAGCACGGAAAGGCCCTGCGCGATCGCAAGCCGTTCCGCAGCCACTGCTTCAAGCAGACGAGGCCGGACGGAAGCGTGATGTATTGGTCGATTTCGGGCAAGCCCATGTTCGACGAGACGGGCGCATTCGCGGGCTTCCGCATCACCGGCAGCGACATCACCGACATGATTCATACGCAGGAAGAACTGAAGCGCGCCCGCGACGAGGCCGAACGCGCCAACAAGGCGAAATCGGCGTTTCTTGCGAATATGAGCCATGAATTGCGCACGCCGCTGAATGCCATTCTGGGTTTCTCCGGCTTCATCGAACACCAGGCGATGGGCGAAATCGCGAACAAGCGTTACGTCGAATATGCAGGCGACATCCGCGAATCCGGGGAGCACCTGCTGGCGATCATCAACGATCTCCTGGAGCATTCGCGCGTGGAAGCGGGCAAGACCGAATTGCGCGAGGAACGCTTCGATATCGCCGCGGCGATCGAACAGGCGCGCCTCTTCTGCGAGCCGCGGGCGCAGAGTGCGGGCGTGCAGTTGCGCACGCGCATCGCGCCGGGATTGCCGCCGGTGCTGGGCGACGAATTGCGCATCCGGCAGGTGCTCATCAATCTGGTTTCCAATGCCGTGAAGTTCACGCCGGACGGGACTGTGGACATCGTGGCGCGCATCGACGGCGGAGGCTGCCTGCGGATCGACGTGCGCGACACGGGAATCGGGATGGATCAGGCCGGCATCGAACAGGCGCTGAAACCGTTCGGCCAGGTGGACAGCGGATTGAGCCGCAAGTTCGAAGGCACAGGGCTTGGGCTGCCGCTTGCCAAATCGCTGGTGGAACTGCATGGCGGCACGCTTTCGGTGGCGAGCGAGCGCGGACAGGGAACCGTGGTGACGGTGGTGTTGCCCGCGTGGCGCGTGAAAGAGACTGCGCCCGTCGAAGCGGCGTAACGGTCGACGATTTCGAAAAATGCGATAGTATCGCAGGCATGATCGAAGGAACGTGCCATTGCGGCGCAGTGCGCTATCGTGTTGAAGCCGCGCCCGAACAGGTGACCGAATGCAATTGTTCGTCCTGCCGGCGGACGGGCACGTTGATGGCCTATTACAAACCTGCAGACGTGCAGATGGAAGGCGAGACCGACTTTTACATGTGGGGCGACAGATCGCTTCGGCTGCATCGCTGCAAGGTCTGCGGAAACGTGACGCATTGGTCGCCTGTCGATCCCGCACTTGAGCGCATGGGATTGAACGCGCGACTGATGCCGCCGGAGGTGCTGAAAGCGGCGCGCGTGCGGAAATTCGACGGCGCCGACACCTGGACGTTTCTGGACGAAGCCTAGAACCGCAACGCTCAAATCAATCCGGTTCGACCCGGCGCAGGAACGTGCGTTCCTCGCGAAGGATCAATTGCTCGCGCTCCGCGAAGGTGAAATTGGCGATGCTTTGCGGATCGGCCCGTAGTTTGGCGCGGTAGCTTTCGTAGGCGGCAAGGCTTTCGAAACCGATCATCGCGTGAGCGATGTTGTTTGTGCCTTCGTGCGGCAGGAAATAGCCGATCAGATCGCCGCCGCAGGCCGGGATGACGGCGAGCCAGTTTCTCGCATATTCCTCGAATTGCGCCCGCTTGAAGGGATCGATCTCGTAGCGGATGTGGCAGACGATTTTCATGGTACGCTCCTGTCCCGCCAAATCTACACTTGCCGCAGCGACGACAGTTCGTTTAACGTCGAAGTATGAAAGCAGGTCCTTCCATCGCGCCCATTGCGGCACTTGCGGGCGATCCGGCGCGGGCCAACATGCTGGCGGCACTGATGAGCGGCAAGGCGCTGACGGCGAGCGAGCTTGCGAACGAAGCGGGCGTCAGCCTGCCGACGGCGAGCGCCCATCTTTCAAAGCTGGAAACCGGCGGGCTGATTGCGGGGTTGAAGCAGGGCCGGCATCGCTATTTCCGGCTCGCCGACAGCGATGTGGCGGAGATGCTGGAGAAGATGCTGGGTGTGGCTGCACGCGCGGGACATATGCGCACACGCACCGGTCCCGCCGATCCGGCGCTGCGCAAGGCGCGCGTCTGTTACGACCACCTGGCGGGCGAGATGGGCGTCGCCTTGTTCGATGGGTTGACCAGGGCCGGCGTGATCGCGGGCAAGGACGATCTGCACGTCACGCGGCGCGGCAAGGATTTTCTCGAAGCGTTCGAAATCGATTTCAATGCACTGTCGAAGGAACGCCGCCCGGTCTGCAAGACATGTCTGGATTGGAGCATGCGGCGGCAGCATCTGGGCGGCGGCTTGGGCGCAGCACTGCTCGACCGATTTTTCGCGCTTCACTGGGCGCGGCGCGACAGGGAAGGCCGCGCGGTGCATTTCACGCCGGACGGCGCGCGGAGATTTCAGAAACTGCTGGCCGGATAGCGCCCTATTCCGCCGCTTTCAACATGGCCGCCGTATCGGATGCGGCTTTCTGAGCCATGGCGAGATCGGTAGCGGCGATGCCTTCGCGCGCCTTATCGGCGGCGGCTTCGAGCTTCGCTTTCTTGGCGGCATCGGCTGTATCGGGGATCGCCCCTGCGCCCGCGTTGGCGCATGGATTCATTTCTTTCGCATCGAAGCCCTTGCCCGTGGGACCGACGAGGCAGTTCAGCGTGTGATGCAGATGCATGTGCACGCCGTCGATCTTGCCCGCCGCTGCAGCGAGGCCCGCGTGGGTTTGCGCATTCACCACTTCGGACGCCGCATCGGCAAAGGCTGCCTGCATCATCGGTGGGACGGCCATGATGGCGGCGCCCACTATGAAAGGAATGGAAGCTTTCAGGCCAATGGTTTTCATCTGCCTGTCTCTCACTGAATTTCGCGGAGCGGATGAGGCGCCCGCGAAGGTTGCGTGTCAACCTATTCAGTAGCCTCGGTATGATGAATTTGTGGAGACTTTTCCGCGAATGGCGCGCCAGGCGGGACTTTGGCTGCGGGAATAAGGTTTACGGGATGGCCTGCGCACCCGGCGCAAATTGCAGGTCGTTCCAGCCGCCGGCGAGATGGAAGGGCGCGCTGAAATCGCTGATGGTGTTCATCGGGCGGTCGTCATGCTCCAGACGCGCGCGCGGGCGGAAGGCGAAAGAAAGTTTGCGCGCACCCAGATCGACCGTGCCGCCGCCCAGCAGTTCCACAATGGGATTCGAGAGGCCGAAATCCTCGTTGCGCAATTCGCCACGCGCGAGCGAGAAGCTGCCGCGCAACGTGCTGAACGCCATGCCCGAATTCGCGGTAACAGCGGCGGCCGGTGCGCCCAGATGCGCGGCGCGGCCCGCGAGTTCGAGATCGGCGCCGCGAATGGTCCCGTTGTCGACGGCTACGTCGCCATGGCCCCATAGATTCTTCATCACCGCGGCGACGCTCGTGCCGCGCGCGGTCGCATCGAGATTGAGATGGCCGGTGCCGTCCAGGCCCGTGACGCCGAGCACACCGGCAAGGAACGAGCGTGTGTTGAATTGCTGCATCGACAGGCGCGTGCGGAAAACGGGCACGGTGTCGGACGCATCGACATGCAAATCCATGGTGCCGGTGCCGCCGTAAAGGGCGAATTGCTGGAAGTGCGTGTCGAGCACGCCGGATTTCAGTGCGACAGGCAACTTCACGTTCTGCACAGTAAGCGAACGGATGGTGAGACTGCCGATGTCGAGTGTGAGGTCGGCGTCGAACAGGCTGAGCAGCGACAGATCGAACGCCGAATTGTCCCAGCCCGCGCCGCGCCACGGCTTGGCGCCCGGCGGCAGGATGTAGGGATCGACGTCGAGACGATCGAGCGACAGCTCGCCCTTGAGGAGCGAAGTGGTTTCGGAATTGTCCACGGTGAGCGCGCCGGTGACGGTGGTGTCGTCGAAGGTGAGTTTGAGGTTGCTGAGCGTGTAGCCGGTGTTGTTGCGGTCGAGCCGGGCCTGAACGGAAAGCGGACCAAGACCGCCGACATTCGGAAGACCCCGGCCGCGCCAGGCGGCAAGCTTGCGCAAGGACGGCGCATCGAATTTGAGCGCGCCGGACGCAGGGCCGTTCAACGTCAGCGCCCCTTTGAAACTCGCCTGCACGAGATCGGAGGTGAGCGAAAGATCGACACGGGACGAATGCGCGTTGACGAGTGCGGTGGGATCGAACGCCTTGGCGACGAAGGCGATGCGTTCGCCGCTGTCGGTCAACTCGCCTTCGAGTGCGATCGTGCGACCGAACCAATCGAGCGTGGCGTCGAGATCCTGAATGTCTTCGCGGGTGTTGGTGCGGGCGTCTTCGTAGCGCACGGTGCCATCGGCGAGTTTCACTTCGGCAACCGAAGTCTTCATGCGGTTGAGCATGCCGCTCTGGCGGCTTTCGGCGGGCGCGATGTTCCAGTTGGGATTGCCATGGCTGTCGACCTCGAACCGGAAATCGGGACGGTCGACAACGATCTCCGACACCTGGATGCGGCCGGAGAACAGGGCACGGAAGCTGGCGGCAATGCGGATGTCTTCGGCTTGCGCCAGATAGGGCGCCTGCCCGCCGGGCACATTGGCCACCACCACCTGCTCCGCACGGATGCCGAGATCGGGGAAGACGGTGAGCTTCATCGGGCCTTCGATCCGCACCGGGCGGCCGATGGCGGCGGTGAGTTCGGCCTCCACCCGGTCCTTGTAGACCGAAAGGGGGATCAGGAAGGGCAGCAGAACCAGCAGAAGGGCCACGACGCCCGCGGCGATCAGGGCGAAACGGACAGGGCGGCTCATGCGGGGGCGGACATCGTTGGCGGGTGACATTAGTATGTATCCCGCGGCACTGCCGCCTTGCTTTTGAGGGGGCTGGCTCATAGTTTCCGCCCCTCTTTTGAGACCGTGCAGTTGTAGCTCAGTTGGTTAGAGCGCCGGATTGTGGATCCGGAGGTCGGTGGTTCGAACCCACCCAACTGTACCACCCTGCGCCCGGGAAGCGGGCTTCGGGCGGCAGGCCACCGCGGCGCAGACGTGCTTCTGCAAGCGGGTCGAAACCCGCCCCCAGGCTGCTTTTCTGCGACCACGCTCGTCACTCTGCTTCGCGCCTCCTGGACCCTTATTACCCCAATACTAGCGGAATGGGGCGTGCTTTGGACGCAACGGTGTTGCCCGCGCGTCGGTCCGGGCCTTTGGAACCATTTGGGTTGGGCTGTCAACGCCGGGGCCACTGAAAGTTGTAGGGTTTGGCCTGACATTAAGGATTAAGCAACCAATTCGTTGCTGCCCCCCGGAGACCGGCGCAGGTTCGATCCATATCCAGGGGGAGACCAAGGGAATGTCCAGACCAGTTCCCAAGTTCGATGTGAGGAACAGTTGTCCGAAATGCCATGAGCCGCTCAGGCTGGTTCTGATGCGCACCACGGCCGCGCTGCCGGGAAAGCGGCATCTGCTGGTGTGTTCGTCGCCCAGCTGTACCTATTCGGCCAGCGTCGATTCGAAAGCCATCAGTGACGGACTCAGGCGCGCACTGAACGACTGACGGTTGCGGCCGTTGAACGGAACGGCCGGCCGGTATCGTTTCGGGATGTGATGCGATGTCGCGACGTCTATCGCAGCGCGATAGATGGCTCTGCCGCCACGTTCGCGCGTGACGGGAAGACTCGAAGTAGCCAAGGAAAACTTTAATTTTAGGAAATGCACAGCGGCACCTCATCAAAGTGTCAAAACGCGAGCGTAAGCGCGTGGCCGTTCTTTCACGTCTCTTTCCACCTCTTCCGATTCCATTCGGATCATTTTTCCCGGGAGGCCTTCCATGCTTCGTAGAATTCTTTTGACCGCTGCGGTTTGCGCCGTGGCCGGCGCAGGTCCTGCGCTCGCCGCCGACACGCTGAACGGCGCGGGCGGCACCGCGATTTATCCCGTGCTCAGCGTTTGGGCGCAGAAGTACAACGCCGCCAAGGGCGTTGCCGTGAACTACCAATCCATCGGTTCGGGCGGCGGCATCAAGCAGATCGAAGCCAAGACCGTCGATTTCGCCAATTCCGACAAACCGCTGAAGCCGGACGACCTGGACAAGAACAGTCTGGTCCAGTTTCCGCAGGTCATCATCTCCATCGTGCCGGTGGTGAACCTGCCGGGCATCAAGCCGGGCGAATTGATGATCGACGGGCCGACGCTTGCCGATATCTATCTTGGCAAGATCACCAAGTGGAACGATCCTGCGATCGCGAAACTCAATCCGAAAGCGAAGCTGCCTGACATGATGATCACCGTGGTGCATCGCTCAGACGGCTCGGGCACGACTTTCAACTTCACCAACTATCTGGGCAAGGTGAGCCCGGAATGGCAATCGAAGGTCGGTGACGACACGTCGGTCATGTGGCCGGTCGGTCTTGGCGGCAAGGGCAACGAAGGCGTTGCTGCCGACGTGCAGCAAAGCGCTGGCTCCATCGGCTATGTCGAATTCGCCTATGCGATGCAGAACAAGCTGACCTATATGAACATGAAGAACCAGTCGGGCGCGGTGGTGAAGCCGACGATGGGCGCGTTCCAGTCCGCGGCGGCACACGCCGATTTCACCAAGACGAAGGATTTCTACCTGATCCTCACCAACCAGCCGGGCGCGGAAAGCTGGCCGATCACGGCGGCGACCTACATGCTGATGCGCACCGATTATCCCGGCGCAACCAACAAGAAGGTACTGAGCTTCCTCGACTGGGCATTGAAAAACGGCCAGGGCGATGCGGAGAAGCTCGACTACGTTCCCCTGCCCGCTTCCGTCGTGAAGCAGATCGAAGCTTCGTGGACGGCGGAGCTGAAGGACGGCGGCAAACCGATCTGGCCCTGATCTTTCGGCAAGGCCAGGCTGTCGGAAGAGCGGCGGAGGAAACTCCGCCGCTCTTTCCTTTTCCGCTCAGCGCGTTTTGAGGAAGCGTTCGACATCAGCCGTGAATTGATCCGGCGCCTGGATGAAGGCGAAGTGGCTGACATCGGGTTCGATCAGCAATCCGGCGTTCGGCATCCACGCGAACATCGTGGTCGGCTGGTCGTGGGTGACCATTTCGTCGTGGTCGGCGTCGACGATCCAGGTGGGGACTTTGATGTTTGCGAAATCGGCCCTGGTCCAGTGCGGTTGGGAATTCCACATATGCGTTATTTGATCGACGAAGGATTTGTATTCCTTCGGTGTCGTTGAGAGTTGTTCGTATTCCTTGCCGGCGCGGGCGATGTATTGATCGACCACCGCGCTCGGTGCGTTTTGCACGCCGCTGGGATCGTAGTTGGCGGCGAAGGCGAAGAGTTTCGACAAACGATCTGGATGATGCATTGCGATGTCGAGGCCGATGATCGCGCCGTCGCTCCAGCCGACAAGCGCAACCCTCTTGATCTTCAGGAAATCCATCAGACCGATGACGTCGCTTGCCATCAGGTCGTAGCCATATGGCTTCGCGTCGCGCGTGGAGCGGCCATGGCCGCGGCTGTCCATCACGATGACCTGATAGTGCCCCATCAGTGCGCGGACCTGATTGCCCCAATAGTTCGAATTGGCGAGGCCGCCATGGACGAACAGCACAGGCTCGCCCTTGCCGAAGGTGGCATACCAGATGCGGATGCCGTTGACCGGCGCGTAACCGCTTGCATCCGCTTTCGGCAGGGTGGGCGTTGGCGGCAGGGTGAGCCAGCGTTCGGCGGCGGAGGCCGATAGCGGCATCGCTATGAACAACAGTAGCAGTAGCAATTTGCGCATGATCCCCGATCCCGCCCGCTTTGCGGCTGACACGTTGTCAACACTGCCGGGCTTCGTTAGCCTCGCCCGATAATGGCATAAGTCGAACGGGGAAACGTCATGGACAAACAGATTTTACGCGCCGGCGCGCTTGCCGTCGCGCTCTTTATCCCATTGGCCACGGGCGAAGCCGCCGCACCCGGGGGCGACGCGGTGCGCCTGGAAAAAGCAACGAATGTGGATGGCGCCGCAATCATCAACGCGGATCAGAAGCCGGGCGATTGGCTCTCCAACGGGCGCACCTATTCCGAACAGCGGTTCTCGCCGCTCGACAAGATCGACAAGAACAATGTCGGAAAGCTAGGCGTAGCCTGGGAATATCGCACCTATACCGTGCGCGGGCTGGAATCCACGCCCATCGTTTCCGACGGCGTGATGTTCGTCACCGGATCGTGGAGCAAGGTTTGGGCGCTGGACGCCAAGACCGGCAAGGAATTGTGGGCCTACGATCCGAAAGTGCCGGGGCAATGGGCACGTTATGCGTGTTGCGACGTCGTCAATCGCGGCGTCGCGATCTGGAAGGGCGCGGTTTATGTCGGCACGCTCGACGGGCGGCTCGTCAAGCTGGATGCGAAAACCGGCAAGCCGCTGTGGGATGTGAACACCATCGACCGCAGCCGTCCTTACACGATCACCGGCGCACCGCGCATCGTCAAAGGCAAGGCGCTGATCGGCAATGGCGGCTCGGAATATGGCGTGCGCGGTTATCTTTCCGCTTATGACGCCGACACGGGCAAGCTCGCGTGGCGCTTCTATGTGGTGCCGGGCGACCCGTCGAAGCCGCCGGAAGATGCGGCGATGGCGGCGGCGCTGAAGACATGGTCCACCGGCGGCACCGACAAGAAATGGTGGGTGCAGGGCGGCGGCGGCACGCCGTGGGATTCGATGGCCTACGATCCCAAGCTCGATCTCATCTATCTCGGCACCGGCAACGGTGCCTCGTGGAACCGAAACCTGCGTTCGCCGGGCGGCGGGGACAATCTCTATCTCTCTTCCATCGTGGCATTGAAGCCCGAGACCGGCGAGATGAAATGGTATTACCAGACGACGCCGGGCGACGATTGGGACTACACCGCCACGCAGCACATCATCCTCGCCGATCTCAAGATCGACGGGAAACTTCGCCATGTTGTGATGCAGGCGCCGAAGAACGGCTTCTTCTATGTGATCGACCGCGAAACGGGGAAACTGATTTCCGCGAAGGCTTACACGCCGATCACCTGGGCGACCGGCGTGGACATGAAAACGGGCAGGCCGATTGAAAATCCGGCGGCGCGCTACACGGTCGGCAAACCGTCGGTGCAGATGCCCGGTCCCATCGGCGGCCACAATTGGCAGCCGATGTCTTACGATCCCCAGACGGGCCTCGTTTACATTCCGGTGATCGAGGGCAATTTCATCTACGCGCAGCAGGACAAGCTCTCTTACAAACCCGGTGCGTGGAACGTCAGCGACTTCGCGCAACTGGGCCACATGATCATGGACGGGATCGAAAAGGGACAGATGCCGGCGCCGGCGAAAGGTTTCATCCGGGCCTGGGATCCGGTGAAGCAGAAGATGGCGTGGCAAGTGCCGATGTCGGGCGGCTGGAACAGCGGCATGCTGACGACGGCGGGCGGATTGCTGTTTGCCGGCGGATCGGACGGCTTCTTCTCGGCCTATGACGCCAAGACCGGCAAGAAGCTCTGGACCATCGATCTGAAGACGTCGATGACCGCACCCGCGATCACCTACACGGTCGGCGGCGAACAATATCTCGCCATTGCCGCGGCGTTCGGCGGATCGGGCGGATTGGGCGCCACCGGCGATCAGAACACCGCCTTGCAAAAATACGGCAACAATCAGGGCCGCATCTTCGCGTTCAAGATCGGTGGATATACCAACGTGAAGCCGCTGGAATCGGAGATGCAGACAAGCACCTATCCGCCGCCGAACGAAAAGATCGACCCCAAGATGGCGGCCAAGGGCTTCGACGCCTTCCACCAGAACTGCGCGGTCTGTCATGGCGTGCTGCTCGCCTCCTCGGGCGAGGTACCGGACCTGCGCGACGTGCCGCCGGAAGTCTGGAACGAATACGATGACATCGTCATCAAGGGCGCGCTGCACGACAACGGCATGGGCTGGTTCAAAGACATCCTGACCAAGGAAGATGCGCAGGACATCCGGGCCTATGTGCTGCAACAGGCGCATGTCGTGTGGGACGCAAAGCAGAAGGCGAAGAAGAATTAATGTGAACAGACCCTCCCCTTGAGGGAGGGTCGAAATTTGCGTGAGCAAATTTCGGGGAGGGGTCCATACCGCGCGGGCTTGGACCCCTCCCCGAAAAATCTTTCGCTTTGCCCGGAATTTTATCGAGATCGGCACGCTGACGCTGCCTCTACCCTCAATGGGAGGGTTTGTCGTAAGAGTGCTTCATGAAATGGCGTAACATCGTCTGGATCGTTGGCATTCTTGTGCTCGTCGTGGCGGGGACCCTGTGGTGGCTTGGCCGCACCGCACCGGTGCTGACGGTTGCGACATGGGCGGGCACATATGAGCGGGCGCAGGCGAGCGCGATGTTCGTGCCCTATTCCTCGCAAGCCTGGGTGGATGTGCGCATCGCGCCTTACGACGGCGGGCTGGACGAATTGCGCGGACAGGTGGGCGCGCATCGCTACGACTGGAACGTGATCGATCTGGAACTGCCTGACGCGATTGCAGCGTGCAGCGAAGGCCTGCTCGAACCGATGGACGCAAGCGGATTTCCGCAGAGCGATCAGGGGATAGCGGCGGCGAACGATTTCGTGCCCGGCGCGCTGGGGCCTTGCTGGGTGGGTAGCGTTGTCTATTCGCAGATCGTGGGCTTTGCGCCCGGCCGCGTGAAGGGCAAGCCGCATGTGCTGGAGGATTTCTTCGATCTGCGCCGTTATCCGGGGCCGCGCGGCTTGCGGCGGTCGAGCGCGAAGCTCAATTTGGAACTCGCGCTGCTGGCGGACGGCGTGAAGCCGAAAGACGTTTATCCCACGCTTGCAACGCATCTGGGATTGATGCGGGCGCTGGCGAAGCTCGACACAATCCGGCCCTTCATCGTGTGGTGGTCCAAAAGCAGCGAGCCGTTGAAGATGCTGGCGGACGAAAAGGTGGTGTTCACCACGCTTCCCAACAGCGCACTGTTCGATGCGGCGAAGGCCAAGCAGAAAGTCGGCGCGATCTGGGACGGGCAGCTTTACGAGATGGACGTGTTCGCGATCCCGCGCGGCGATCCCAAGAAGCCGATGGCGATGGAATTCCTGCATTTCGCGACCTCCACCAAAGCGCTGGCCGATGTGGCGGAATGGGTGCCGTATGGGCCCGCGCGCAAATCCTCCATCGCGAAGGTGGATAACAACCCGGAGCTGGGGCTTGCGATGCAGCCGTTCCTGCCGACGACGCCGGAACATTTCGCCAAGGCGTTCCGCGTGGACGATGCGTGGTGGGCCAAACACGGCAAGGACATCGCGCCGGTGTGGCGGGTGTGGGTGGAAGGCGCCAGCGCGAGCGATCTGCCGTAAGTTGACGGCATCCTACACGCGCACGGCCTTCTTTGTGGAACATGTTGAGTTTGCAACGCCACTTCGCTCAAAATATTCCCGCTAAAGTTCCCCCGGAGGCCTCCGATCGAACCGAAAGTCCGGATTCATCGTATAGCGATATGATATTTTCGACGCTGCAATTGCCGACAACATGCGCGTATGAACGCATAATTGCTGCAGCGACAGGAAAATCTTAACTCGCGATCCCGACAGTGCGCCCATGTCGGGGGCATTCACCACGCGTGTTTCTCATCTCCTGCGTCAAGCGGGTTCGCGCATGCGCGCGTTTGCGGGCGACAGGGGCGGCAATATCGCGATGATCTTCGGCTTGTCGCTGATTCCGCTCTCGATCGCGGCCGGCGTGGGCCTCGACATGTCGCGCGCGATGATCACGCGCAATCGCCTCGGCACTGCGCTCGATGCAGCCGGGCTCGCCGTCGGCGCACAGCCCAGCTTGAGCATCGACGACATGCAAAAGCTGGCGCGGGAGTATTTCCAGGCGAATTACACCGCCGACGCCAAAGCTTATGGTACGCCGACGCCGGTTGCAGTGACGCGCCCCCAGAATTCGCAAACCATCACGCTGAGCACGGACGTGGCCATGCCCACGACGTTGATGCGGCTGGTGGGCATCAAGACGATGTCGCTGCACGTGTCCTCGCAGATCACCTGGGGGCAGACGAAATTGTGGGTGGCGCTCGCGCTCGACAATACCGGTTCGATGTGCGAACCGGGCAGCCAGCCCTGTTCCACGCCGCTGACGACATCGAAAATCTATGCGCTGAAGCAAGCCACCCACAATCTGCTGCAAATGCTGGAGAACGCCGCAGCGAATGACGGCGACGTAAAAGTTTCCATCGTGCCCTTTAGCAAGGATGTGAACGTAGGAACGGACGACATTGACGGAAGTTGGATCGATTGGAGCGACTGGGAAGCGCCGCCGCCCAATTCCATGCCCGATAAGACCGTTGGACCGGGGTCGAGTTGCCCCTATGGCACGCGCACCTCGCCATACGGTTATTCCTGCGACCATACGCAAAACGGCAATATCGCCACGAGCGGGACTTATGCCGGCATGATCTGCCCGGGGGCCGACAATGGCCGCTACAATTCCGGCGATGGTTCGACCGTTCAAGACAATACCGAACACGACTACAACGGCTGTTACAACAGCGTGGCAAGCGGCACGTCTTCCACGGAGGTTTGTACCGGAAAACACTGCAGTTGCGGGCACACCGACAATTGCTCATGCACGGGAACCGGAAAAAAGACGGTTTGCACACAGACCGTCACCAAATACAGCCATACCTGGAAAGCGAACGATCATTCGACGTGGTCAGGCTGCATCACCGATCGCGCGCAGGACCTGGACACCGAGAACACCGCTCCCGACAATTCGTTTCCTGCCGAAAACAGCGGATATTGCCCACCCGGTACCGTGACGCCGCTCGGCTATGATTGGGACAAGTTGTCCGATCAAGTGGATGCGATGACGGCCAACGGCAACACCAACCAGACCATCGGGCTCGCCTGGGCATGGCAGACGCTGACCAACTCCGATCCCTTCAGCCCGGGAGAAGTGCCCGAAGACACGCGCAAGGTGCTCATTCTGCTGACGGACGGGCTAAACACGCAGAACCGCTGGTCGGAAGACCAGTCCGACATCAACGACCGGACCGAGGCCGTTTGCAAGAATATCAAGGACGACGACATCACCGTCTATGCCATCCAGGTGAACACAAGCGGCGATCCCAAATCGGACGTGCTGGTGAATTGCGCGTCGGATTCGAGCAAATATTTCGAACTGACCGCCGCCGACCAGATCGTGACCGCCTTCCAGCAGATCGGAACGCAGATCACCAATCTGCGCGTCTCGCTTTGACCGGCATGACACGCCGTTCATCTTCCCTGGAGATGCACAATCGCGCCCGGCGGAATGTTTCGCGCCAGGCCCCTTGCACGTAACGATAGAACACCGGCTTGTGACGTACGCCGCATTGACAGACGCGACGCCGTCGTCAACTTTGGGGTGTACCGCTTCGGGGCAGCGGGAGGGCTGGACGTTTCATGCTTTCTTATGCGGTGCGGCGCCTTTTGGGCGCGATCCCCACGCTTTTTGTCGTCATCACGCTGACCTTTTTCATGATGCGCGCGGCCCCCGGCGGGCCGTTCGATACCCAGCGCGCTCTGCCGCCGGAAATCGCGGCGAACATCAACAAGGTCTATAACCTGGACAAGCCGCTGATCGTGCAATACGGGCTTTATCTGGAGCGACTGGCGCATTTCGATCTCGGGCCGTCGTTCAAGAACCGCGATTTCACGGTGACCGAATTGATCGCGCAGGGTTTGCCGGTGAGTGCGCGGCTGGGGATTCTCGCCATTTCGTTTGCCATCGTGTTCGGCGTGACCTTGGGCGTTCTGGCGGCGTTGAAACAGAACCGCGCGGCGGATTTCGGCGTGATGACGCTCGCCATGATCGGCATCACCATTCCCACTTTCGTCACCGCGCCGCTTTTGACCCTGGTGTTCGGCGTTTATGGGCTTTCGGTGTTCGGTCACGAGATCGAACTTCCCGTTGCCGGCTGGGGCGGCGGCGCGCCGATCAATCTTCTTCTGCCGGTGACGGTTCTGGCCCTGCCGCAGATCGCCATCATTGCGCGGCTGGTGCGCGGCAGCATGGTGGAGGTTTTGCACTCCAACTACATCCGCACGGCGCGCGCGAAAGGATTGCCCAATCGCGTGGTGGTGTGGCGGCACGCCTTGCCCGCCGCGATCCTGCCGCTGGTGAGTTATCTGGGACCGGCGATTGCGGGATTGCTGACGGGTTCGTTGATCGTGGAAACGATCTTCTCGCTGCCGGGGATCGGCCGGTATTTCGTCAATGGCGCGCTCAACCGCGACTACACACTGGTGATGGGTGTGGTGATCGTCTACGCCACACTCGTGATCGTGATGAACCTGATCTCAGACCTTCTCTACGCCGTGCTCGATCCGCGCGTGAGGCTCGACAAATGATCGCGACGGGCACATCGGCTGCGAATGCGGAACTGATGACGAATGCGGTGGCCGTGCGCGGGCGCAGCCTTTGGGTCGATGCGCGGCGCAGGCTGTTCCGCAACAAGGCAGCAATGGTGAGCATCGTGGTGCTTGCGCTCATCGCGTTGACCGCGATCTTCCTGCCGCTGGTCTGGCCTTACGCTTATGACGACATCGATTTCACTCTGGTCAATTGTGCGCCCGATTGGTGGCCCGATCCGGACGTGATGTGCCATTCGGGCGGATGGCACATTTTCGGATCGGACTCGGTGGGCCGCGATCTCTTCGTGCGCGTGCTCTACGGCGCGCGGGTTTCGCTGGCTGTGGGATTGGTGGCGACGTTTGTGAGCCTTGTGATCGGGGTGGTCTATGGGGCGACGGCGGGCTTCATCGGTGGGGCGATCGACGATGTGATGATGCGGGTGGTGGACGTTCTCTATTCGCTGCCTTTCATCTTCTTCGTCATCATCCTGATGGTGATCTTCAACCAGAGCATCTGGCTGATGTTCATCGCCATCGGTGCAGTGGAATGGCTGACGATGGCCCGCATCGTGCGCGGGCAGACGCTTTCCATCAAGGAAAAGGAATTCATCGAGGCGGCGCGCGCGGGCGGCGTTTCGCAACGCGGCATCATCGGGCGGCACATCGTGCCCAATGTGGTGGGGCCGGTCATCATCTATGTGACGCTCACCATTCCTTCGGTGATCCTGTCCGAAAGCTTTCTTTCGTTTCTGGGACTTGGCATCCGCGAACCGCTGACCTCGTGGGGCGTGCTGATTTCGGAAGGGTCCAACCAGCTTGAATCCGCACCGTGGATGCTGATCTTCCCGGCGCTGTTCATGGCGGTGACGCTGTTCTGCTTCAACTTCATCGGCGACGGGTTGCGCGACGCTCTCGACCCCAAGGATCGCTGATGGCAACGCCGATTTTCGAAGTGAAAAATCTCGACGTTCGGTTCTCCACGCCGGACGGCGAAGTGCGCGCGGTGAACAACGCGAATTTTCGCATCGAGGAAGGCGAATGCCTGGGCGTGGTGGGCGAATCCGGTTCGGGCAAGAGCCAGCTATTCCTTTCGACGCTCGGCCTTCTGGCGGGGAACGGGCGGGTGACGGGCAGCGTGCTCTATCGCGGGCGCGAGATTTTGGGGCTGCCTGAGAAGGAATTGAACAAGCTGCGCGGTTCGAAGATCACCATGATCTTCCAGGACCCGCTGACTTCGCTCACGCCGCATATGAGGGTGGGCGCGCAACTGATCGAGACCTTGCAGGTCCATCGCAGTGTGCCGGCTGGGGAAGCCGAGCGGCGGGTTTTGGAAACGCTGGAACTGGTGCGCATCCCCGAAGCCAAGGCGCGGATGGGGCAATATCCGCATGAGCTTTCCGGCGGAATGCGCCAGCGCGTGATGATCGCGATGGCGGTGTTGTGCGGGCCCGATCTGCTGATCGCCGACGAACCCACCACCGCGCTCGACGTGACGGTACAGGCGCAAATCCTGGAAATCATGCGCGACCTGAAGGCGGAATTGAAAACGGCCATCGCCATCGTTTCGCACGACATGGGTGTGATCGCGGGACTTGCCGATCATGTGCAGGTGATGCGGCGCGGAGATATTGTGGAAACCGGATCGGTGGACCGCATCTTTTACGCGCCGAAGCACGACTACACGAAGATGCTGCTCGATGCGATGCCGCGCATCGACCAGCCGGACCGGCCCGGACATGCGCGGTTGATGCCGCTGCCGCTGCAATCGAGAACATTGCTCGATGTGCGCGATCTGAAAGTCTATTTCCCGGTGCGCACGGGCGGGTTGTTTGCAAAGAGAAAAGCGTTGCGCGCCGTGGACGGCGTGAGCTTTCAGTTGAACGAGGGCGAAACGCTTGGCGTGGTGGGCGAATCCGGTTGCGGAAAATCGACGCTGGCGCGCGCCGTTCTGAAGCTCTTGCCGAAGACCGATGGTGCGGTTGTGTGGTGCGGGCGCGATCTGGGGCCGATGCAGCAGGAAGACATCCGCAAGCTGCGCGAGGAATTGCAGATCGTGTTTCAGGACCCGCTCGCAAGCCTCGATCCGCGGATGACCATCGGGCAGTCGATCGCCGAGCCCCTGCGTACGCTTAAACCGCAGCTTTCTCGCGACGAGGTGCGCAAAGAAGTGCGCGAAATGATGGAGCGGGTGGGACTGGAGCCCGGCTGGATCAACCGCTATCCGCACGAATTTTCCGGCGGGCAGAACCAGCGCGTGGGGATAGCGCGCGCGATGATCGTGAAGCCGCGGCTGGTGGTTTGCGACGAGGCGGTGAGCGCGCTCGACGTTTCCATTCAGGCGCAGATCGTGGATCTGTTGGTGCGGCTGCAGGCGGAATTCGGCATGTCGCTGATTTTCATCAGTCACGATCTGTCCGTCGTGCGGCAGGTTTCGCACCGCGTGATGGTGCTTTATCTGGGGCGCGTTGTGGAACTGGCGGGACGCGAGACGATTTATGAAAATCCGCGCCATCCCTATACGCGTGCGCTGATCCGCGCGGTGCCGGTGCCGGACCCGAAAATGGAACGCAGCAAGCCGCGGGCGAAGATCGCGCTCGAACTGCCCTCCCCGCTCGACACGCGCGCGCAACTCACGTTTCTGAAATCGAAACTGATCGACGATCCGGATGCCGAACAATACCGGCCGAAGTTGATCGAAGTCGCGCCCGGCCATCTGGTGGCCGAGCATGATTGAGTCACCTTACCCGCTTCACCTTGAACAGCTTGGTGTTGCCGCTGATGGTCATCGAATAGGTGCCGAAGATCGCGCGTTCGACCTTGACCTTCACGCGATGCGGATCGCGGTCGAACTGGGCCTTGCCGGAATCGGCATCAAGCTGCTGCCAGATCTGGCCGTTGTCGAGGAAAACGGTGAACTTGCCGAAGGAATTGGTCGCGTAGTCGGTCAGGTGCGCGCTGATGCTGTCGATCTCTTCTTCTTTCGCCTTGGAGATTTCCTGCGGCGTTTTCACCAGACGTTCTTCGCCGAATTCCTGCGGCGTCGCCTGCGGTTTTTCCTCGCCGCCGCCGAACAGATTGTCGAGGCCGAACCAGGATTCCTTTTCTTCCTTGCTGGGCGGCGGGGGCGGCGCGGACGCAACAGGCGTTTTCAGATAGCGGTCGAATTCCGGCGCCAGGCGGTCGTAACAGGCAAGCCTGCTCGACGCGATGGTGAGCTGGGCGCAATTGCTCAACGCTCTCATCAGATTGTCGCGACCATCTGAGAGGGCAAGCGTGGGCACAAGACAAAATGCGGCCGTCAGAACGAGCGCCTTGCGATCCATCTTCGGTCAATCCTTCCGTAACGGGAAATTGCGAGCCGAGTCATCCCCCACAACACCGATGATATGGTAAGGAACGCGCATGTTCGAGAGCTTACGCATGAGGTTTCGTTCAGGGATCGTGGCGCTGGCGGGGTTGGCGCTGATCGCCGCCTGTTCGCCGCCGCCGCGCGGCGACGGGCCGATGACCTTGAACCGCGGCAATGGCACCGAGATCAAAAGCCTCGATCCGCACTACATCGACCTCACCTCCGAAGCCAATGTGGAGGGCGACATCCTGACCGGGCTCGTGACGGAAAACGCAGCGGGCGAGCCGATCGCCGGAGCGGCGCTGAGATGGGAAACATCGCCCGACGGAAAGACGTGGACATTTCATCTGCGCGACGAAGTTTGGTCGGACGGCGTGCCGGTGACTTCGCACGATTTCGTCTATGCGTATCGGAGACTGCTGGAGCCTTCGCGGGGGGCGCCCTACGCCTATAACATCTGGATTTTCAAGAACGCCGAAGCGGTCAATTCCGGGAAGCTGCCGGGAACGGCATTGGGCGTGGACGCGCCCGACGACAAGACGCTGGTCATCCACCTGGAACATCCCGCGCCTTACCTTCTGGAGCTGCTGATGCATCAGACGGCATATCCGATTCCGCGTCACGTGGTGGAAGCCAAAGGGGACGGGTGGTCGCGCGTGGAGAACTTTGTCGGCAACGGCGCCTATGTTCCGCAGAAATGGATTCCCAACGATCACCTGACGCTGGTGAAGAACCCGCGTTTCTACGACGCCAGGAATGTGCGCATAAAGATCGTCAACTATTACCCGACGGACGATACGCAGGCTGCTCTGAAGCGGATGCGGGCGGGCGAACTGGATACGCAAACCCCGCTTCCGGCGACCGAGATCATCTGGCTGCGCAAGCATATGGCCCATGCTTTGCAGATGGCCGATTATCTCGGCAATTCGTACATCACCTACAACATGAACCGGAAGCCGTTCCAAGATCCGCGGCTGCGGGAGGCATTGAGCCTGGCGTTCGACCGGGAAGCGATCAATACCGACGTGCTGCGGTTCGGCGAGAAATCGGCCTATGCCTTCGTGCCGCCGCATACAGCCAACTATCCCGGTACCGCACATTTGAGATTCCAATCGCTGCCGATGGCAGCGCGTATCGCACGCGCCAGGCAATTGATGGCGGAAATGGGCTATGGGCCGAACCACCATTTCCACACCACTTACGAAATCACCACCGATCCGGACAACACGCGCGTGGCGGCTGCGCTGCAGCAGATGTGGCGGAAGATCTATGCAGATGTCGATATCGTGAAAGCGGATGCGACGGTGCACTACAAGAACATGCAGGTGCATCAATTCGATCTGGCGGGCGCCTCATGGGTTGCCGATTTCAACGATGCATCGAACTTTCTGGATCTGCTGAGGTCAAACAGCGGCAACAATTACGGAAGTTACAAGAACGCAACCTTCGACCGGCTGATGGACGAAGCGCAGATGGAGCCGGATGCGAAGAAGCGCGGCAATCTGATGAACCAGGCCGAGCAGCTTGCGCTGGACGAGAATGCGGTGCTGCCATGGCGCTTCCGCAAGACGCAGGATCTGGTGCAGCCTTATGTGCGCAACTGGATACCGAACGTGCGCGACTTCAACCACAGCCGCTGGCTCTGGATCGACCCCGCGGTGAAGCCGGAGCGTTGAAGGGCATTCACAGCCTTCCTATCTACTGCTCTGTCATTCCGCCGGTTCCGGCGGTAGGATGGGCTGTCCTGGAGGAGGGAATTTCCCATGAATTTCAATAGATTGGCTTCCCGCTGGAAGAGCGTTCTGCTGGTTCTGGCGGTGCCTGTGCTGCTGGCGGGATGCGGGATCAACACGATTCCCACCAAGGACGAACAGGTTAAGGCGGCGTGGGGCGACGTTCAGAATCAGTATCAGCGCCGCAGCGACCTCATCCCCAATCTCGTTTCGACCGTGCAAGGTTACGCACAGCAGGAACGCACCGTGCTGACCGATGTTGTGAAGGCACGTGCGAGCGCCACGCAGGTAAAGGTGGATGCTTCGACCATCACCGATCCGGAGAAGTTCAAGCAGTTCCAGGCGGCGCAGGATCAACTTTCCGGCGTGTTGGGGCGGCTGCTTGCGATCACCGAGAATTACCCCGATCTGAAATCGAACCAGAACTTTCTGGCGCTGCAATCCCAGCTTGAAGGCACGGAAAACCGCATTGCCGTTTCGCGGCGCGATTATAACGAAGCCGTCCGGCAATATAACACCGAGCTTCGCACCTTTCCCGGCGTGATCTGGGCGGCGACGCTTTACCGTTCGCAGAAAGAGGCACAGCCCTTTACCGCGAGCGCCGAAGCGCAGACCGCGCCGAAGGTCAGCTTTCCGCCGCCGCAATAATGATGGCACCCTTGGCCTTGCTGCGCCGGTGCGCGATTGCGCTCGCTTTTGTTTGCGCCTTTGTCGCACCGGCGGTGGCCGCGCCCACCTTTCCGCCGCTGACGGGACGCGTGGTCGACGATGCGCATATCCTTTCCGACGCGACCAAGGCGTCACTCACGCAGAAGCTGGAAGACCTCGAGAACCGCACCTCACGGCAGCTGGTGGTGGTCACCCTGCCCTCGCTGCAGGGATATGAGATCGAGGACTATGGCTATCAGTTGGGGCGCGCCTGGGGGATTGGGCAGAAAAAGCTCAACAACGGCGTGCTGTTCATTATCGCGCCCAACGAACGCAAGGTGCGGATCGAAGTGGGGTATGGGCTGGAGCCCATTCTGACCGACGCGCTTTCGAGCGTGATCCTGCAGACGACGGTACTCCCGAAATTCCGCGACGGAGACATGGAAGGCGGCGTCGTGGCGGGCACCGATGCCATTCTCGAACAATTGCTGCTGGATGCACCGGCGGCCAAGGCGCGCGTGGCGGCGGCGGAGAAACAGGTCTCGCGGCCGCATTTCGATCCCGGCATTCTGATCTTCGTCATCTTCATCATGTTCGTGATCTTCGGCCGCATCTTTGGAAGACGCCGCGGCATGGGCGCGCTGCCGTGGATCATCCTGGGCAGCGGCATGGGCCGTGGCGGCGGAAGCTGGGGCGGTGGCGGATTTGGCGGCGGCGGTTTCGGCGGTGGCGGCGGATCGTTCGGCGGCGGCGGTTCTTCGGGGAGCTGGTGAGATGCTGGGCGATGACGACCGCCGCAACATCGCCGATGCCGTTTCGCGCGCGGAGGCAAACAGCTCGGCCGAAATCTCCTGCATGCTGGCGGAAGAAGCCTCGCATTATCGCGAAGTGCCGCTTGGCTGGGGGGCGCTGGCAGCGCTGGTATTGCCGCCGGTGGCGCTGATATTGGGTTTCAAGCCGCTGGCATTGGCCGACATGGTTTCGGGCTGGGCGGCAGCGCAATCTTCCGCAACGGAGCGCGACATTCTTCTCGCGCTTTCGGCTTATGCCGTGGTGCAGGTGGTGTTGTTCGCCGTGGTGGCGCTGATCGTTTCGATTCCCGCCGTGCGGCGCGTGATGACGCCGGGATTTTTGAAAGCCCATCGCGTGGCGCAATCGGCGCGGCACCACTACACTTCGCTCGGCGCAAGATTGGGCGGCGACCATCCGTTCGTGCTGATCTATGCCTCGCGGCGGGATCGGCGGGTGGAGATTGTGGCAAGCCCTTCGGCGCATCGCGCGGTGGGACAAGCGGTGTGGCGCGATGCAGCCCGCGTGCTCGGCGCATCGATGCGCGAGGCCCGCGTGGGCGAAGGTTTCGTGCGCGCGGTGGAGATTTGCGGGGCCGCACTGGCGCGGCACTTCCCCCCCAATGGCGAAAAGCACAACGCATTGCCCGATACGCTGTTGGAGAGTTGAGCGGGGCCGACTATAAGGTCTCCCGCGTGACCCCGTAGCTCAGCAGGATAGAGCATCAGATTCCTAATCTGAGGGTCGGACGTTCGAATCGTCTCGGGGTCGCCAGCAAAATTCGCCCCAAAAACAGATTCCCCGCCACCATCGCAAAAGCCGGCGCGGAAAATTTCGCACAACGGTTCAGGCGACAATGGCGGGGTCGAAGCTTCGGCTGGCGGACGGTTTCGGCCGTAACATCAAACGTCACCGGCGTCCGCACCTCGGCCTGTCCCGCGAGACTTATCCCTTCCGCCCCTGATGCCCGGCGATGCGCGCTGTGATCTTCAGATCATGCAGCCGCAAGCGTGCCGGACGAAACTGGCGGAGAGACGCGGATGCACACGAGGGTGATCGCATCCTGTCCCTGTATTCTCGTGTCGGTCTCGCTACCCGCGCGGGCGGCGAATGGTTGCGTGAGCAAAGTCCTCAAGAAGCATCTGAGAACGAATATAGAACATCCAATCTCAGGTTTCAAGGCCTAATGTTGATTTTTTTCTTCTATCTGACTCAAAGGCTTAGGCCGAAGGCCAAGAAAAAGGCGGCGGATTGCTCCGCCGCCTTTCTTCGGGAGATGCGCGCTCCCCTCAGCCTCCCAGGCCGATGCTGATCGAAGCATAAGGGCCATTAAAAGTGAGGTCCGCTGTCTTGCGCACGTCGATGCCGGTATCCATCGCGCCGAGAAATGTGTCGTAGCGATAGCCGAGGCTGATTTTGACGTTGGGATATCTTACCGACAACCCAATTGATCCGCCGAGATTTGGCACCGTAACCGAACGAGAACGGTCGGCGGGATGTGACCGCATGTAGAGAGACCGGACATAGAATGCGCCATAGTACGAACCGGGTAGATAGTAAGCATGCGTTGTGTGGTTCAGCTTCGTTCGCTGACGGCCAAATAGCAGAGCGCCGTTGATATTCCAATCCAGCGTCAACTCACCATCCTGCTTATTGCCTGCAAGTGCCGCAGATACATCCCAGGAAAGGGAAGGCCCGACGCCGTGAAACTTACGTTGCGCTTGGGCGTGCATCGAGTAGCCATAGAATCCAGGGAAAAGAACTCTTCCAAAATAGAAATACGGAATGATGGAAGGCCGCGCATAGGCGACCGCACTCCCGCTCGACGAGAACTGCGCAAAACGCACGCCGGCATGAATAGTGGAACTGCCGTCATGGCCGAAAAGGCCAAGGCCAACATCTCTGCCCACGCTGAAATCTACTATCGTGTGACTTTCCTTTTGCGTGGATGCCATATCCGCGTAAGAATCGAAATAATTTCTCGCGATGTGATGCGTGATCGAAGGAAAAGTCGGATGCGTCTGGTGATGGAGATGCCGGTTGGTGCTCGAGCGGCGATAGCGGAGACTTACAGAGAAGCTCCAGTCTGACTCCTTCGGCTGAAAACTGATTTTTCCATCCAAACCGAGGGCGAAGTGCGGAGGCTTCTGACCATCCGTGAAGATATTGCCGTAATACGGTCCCGGTGTTGGCGTCTTGAACATGAAGGGCGCGCTGAAGGGGCTCGATATTCCCTGCATCATCTCCATCTGGCCGCCTAGTTCGATCCACACCTGCGGATGATCGCTGTCTTCGGCGCGCGCCAAGCCCGTTGATGAAATATGGGCTGTCAGCGCGAGCGCCGAAACGCCGGTTAGCAGTTTCCAGCGGATGATGGCGCGGTTGCTTTGTGTATTGATAAGTTCGCTCATTGATGTTTCCCCCTCACCAGTTCTTCGTGACGCGCACGCCGAAAAGACGCGGGTCGGTCAGAAACACATTGGTGGTCAAGCCGCTGTCGTCGCTGTTCAAGAATGTGCCGGTAATGGCAGTCGTATCGAACACATTCTTCAGATAGCCCATCACCTGCCAGCCATTCTGGCTGGTCAGGATCAGTGCGAGATTGACGTTGGTGTAGCCACGTAACCGGTCATACGGATTGTCGTTGAAGACCCGCGCCCAGGAATAATCCTGCCAGTAGTAGTCCAGATGCGCCGTGCCAGCCCACTCTGCGGACAAGGGAATCGTGTAGTCCGCCGAAGCCGATAATGTGAAATGTGGTGCATTGGGAAGCTCATTGCCACCAAGATCCTTGGAGAACCCTGCCCCGTCGTTTGGTGCGGGACCGTAGTCCACCCCATTATAAGTATTGGTCGCGGTAGGGCTGACGGGATCGAAACCCGGATAGCCCGCCGGCTTCCCGCCGAGTGTGCCCACGACGGGATCTTCTCCATTGGTATACGCAAACCCGCAAGCGGAAACGGCCTGATTGCCCTCGCTGCCCTGAGGGCCATACTTTATCAACGCGGCGACGACGTAGTCTGGCAGAATGCAATTCGAGGGCAGCGTGACGAATGGCTTGAACAATATCCAGCCGGGATGTCCCGCCGTGCGATCCATCAGATCGACGGAACTCTGCCCATTGTCGATGCGCGTATCTTCATAGCCACCCGCGAAGTTGAATTTCAGGCCGGGAAACGGCTCGTACATTGCTTCCAGCTCGGCACCTTTGACCGTGGCATTGAAGTTCAGATTGATCGAGGTTCGGTCTACAATCTCCGAAATCTGGTAGCCGCTGTAATTGTAAAAGAACACATCGCCGTTCAGCGTCAGCCCGCCGTCCAGCAAGGTATTCTTCGATCCCAATTCATAGGCATCCACGAATTCCGGCTTGAACGTGAGCGGATGTACGGGGATGCCGCTTTGTGTAAATTGGGCATATGAATAAAGCGTAGCACCGGGCGGATTGGCGCCGCCAGCCTTATAGCCATGCGCCCAGGAACCGTAGATCAGCGTTTGATCGGTGAAGTCGAGCTTGGGTGTCCAGTTGGCGGCCAGACGGCCAGTGAACTGGTTCCATTGCTGATTCACCACGGCGACAGGCATATATCCGTAACCGTTTGACAGAAGCTCGCTCGGGATATCGACGAAATGCTTTTGGTCATCGGTCCAGCGAATGCCACCCGTCAGCTTCAAGTCGCTCAGGACATTGTAGTAAAACTCGCCAAATCCGGCATAGGAATTGAGCACATAGGGATTCTGGCTGAGAAAATAATTGTGACCCTCGCTGTTCACGCTGCCGAGCGGATTGGGATCGATATAGTAGCAAGTCGATGTCGGCTGGCCAGCACCTGTGGTCGGGTTATTGTACTGATGACCGACGCCGCCGCTGGGTACGACAGTGCCGGTATAACTGGCTGACAAACAATCACCGGGTGCGAGATTATCCGTGACGCCGGGAACCCACGGACCGTCGCCACTGTCGCCCGAGGTCGCAGCAAACATCGTCAGCACGTTCGCAAAGACGAAATAGTCTTCGACGGTTTCGTAATGCATGTAATTGCCGCCGACACTAAAATTGAAGGCTCCCTTGAAATTCGATGCCAGCCGAAATTCTTGGGCGAACTGCCACGCGCGCTCTTGCGAAACATCCTGCGCAACAATCCGGTTGCTGCAACCGAGTTGCGGATCGCCGAAATAGTAGGTGCCATCAGGAGGGGCGGTGCCGTAGGGCGCACTGCTGCAATCCGAATATGGGCTTATAAGTGTTCCGCCGCGTATAACGAGGTCGCTCGCCGGCTTAAAGATTCCTGGTGTCGTGTTGAAACGGTTATAATCTTCGGTAGAGTATAAGAAATCGTTGTTGTACCCCGTCTGCGAAGTGAAGGTGAGGCTTGGTGTGATGTTGTAATCCGCGTTGAATTCGACCGTATCGTTTTTGGCGCGGTATTTCGGATCGATTTGCGTTTCTATGACGCGCAGATTCGTCGACTGCGTCGTACTGGCATAAGGATCGCTGACGTTCAACCCATCGCTGATCCAGCCCGCGACGACATAAGGCAGAGCGAAGCCATACGGCACTTCGAATGAATCCTTCGAATAGAGCGATGCCGGCAGACAACCTTGGCTGAGATAACCTGTCGTGATCGAAAAGGCGGTATGGATCGGACCGCCCGTGCTGACACCGGGAATCGGAACGGGCACCCCGTTCACATTCAGCAGACCCGGATGGTTCGTCGGATTGTCCGTTTTGCACAACTGCTTCTGCGTGCGCATACGGTCGTCGTCTTCGGAGAAATGCTCCCACACCAGATAGATTTGCGAATTGGACGACGGCTTCCACCCCAGCGTAGCGCGGGTGGACCACAGATCGCGTCCGTCGACCGGATCGCCGGTGTTTTCGTTAATGGTATAGCCATCCCGCTTGGTCCATTCGCCAGCGATGCGCAGGTCGAATCGGTCATCAAGAATTGGCAAGTTGATCATGCCCTCAAAACGGCGGTTTTTATAATTCCCGATATCTGCGCTCGCCATTGCTTCGAACTGGTCTGTCGGTTTCGCGGTGATGAGGTTCACCACACCCGCAGTCGCATTGCGGCCGTAAAGCGTACCTTGCGGACCGCGCAAGACTTCGGCCTGACTGAGATCGAAGAATTCCTGTTCGAAGAAGTGATTTCGGATAAAGGGAATATCGTTCAGCGCAACAGCGACGGCGGGATCGGTGGTCACAGAGATGGCTTGCGTGCCGATGCCGCGGATCTGGATGCTGTAGCCGCTGAAATTTGTTTTCGTGAACGTCAGATTTGGTACCTGCTTTACGAGATCTGGGCCGCCTGCGGTTTGCGTCGCCGTCAACTGTTCCTGACTGAGCGCAGTAATTGCGATCGGAATGCTTTGCACATCTGCCCCGCCCAGTTTTGACGATGTGACCGTTACCGTTTCAACCGCCGCGCGCTGCGGCGCGGTTGCCTGTGCCAGCGTGATGTTCGGCGTTACGACGATTTCCGTTTCGGTCGATTGCTGGTCGTGGATGATGGCGATCATGCCGGAGGAATCGTGGCGGGCGGTGAAGCCGGTGCCGCGCAGGATGCGGGTGAGCGCTTCGTCGGGGGAGAGGTCGCCCTTCACGCCGTGGGTTTGTACGCCGCGCATCGCGTCGCGCGGCACGAACAGCGAAATGCCGGATTGGGATTTGTAGCTGTCCAACGCCGCTTTGAGATCGCCGCTCGGCACGTTGAAATCCTGGGCTGCGGCCGCGAAAGGCAGCGAGCCGAGGGCTGTCGCCAGTGCGAGAGTGCGGCATGTGAGCTTCATTCGTTCCCCCTGTTCAAGTCGGCGGACGCTTCGCGCTCAGCGCGAGACGATCCATTCCCCTTCGTGTCGTTCGATTTTCAGTCCGAATACCTGTTGCGCGACGCGCGCGAACGTCTGGATGCCGTTGGTCGGGATCGTCGCGTCGAATTTGAGTTTCGCCACGGCAGGATCTTCGATGACGAGCTTTTGCACGTTGTAGCGGTTCAGTTCGCGCGCGGCGTCTGCCAGCGTGGCGTTTTCGAACACGAGGACGCCGCGCTGCCACGATGCTTCGTTGGCGAGCGTCGCTATGGCGCGTTTGCTTTTGACCAACGCATCGGCGGACGCGATGACGGTTTCGCCGGGTGTGAGGTCGGTGGCGCGATGCTTTGCGGCGTCGCCCGCGGTCTCGATGCGGGCACGGCCTTCGAGCAGCGTCACCTTCAGCGCATCGGTTTCCTCGCGCACGATGAATTTGGTGCCGAGATCGGTGATGCGGTGGCCGGATGCGACGACGACGAAGGGATGCTGCGCATCGTGATGGATCTGGAAGAGGGCTTCGCCGCGTTCGAGCACGGCCTTGCGCGCGCTGGCTTTGGCGGAAAGTTTCAGCACCGAATTGGTGTTGAGCGCGATGGTGGAACCATCGGTCAGCGTGATGGTTTGGCGTTCGCCGACCGCCGTGGCATAGGTGCGCATCGCGGGCTGCGCGAAATAGAGCGACGAACCGATGACGGCCGCGATGGCTGCGGCAGCGGCGGCGAATTTGAGGATCAACGGATGGCGCGATTGCGGTGCGGGTGCGCTCACGGGGCGCTTCAGCGGGCGAAAGGCTTCCAGCCGCCCTGCCCTTTCCCATGCCGCATCGAGGCGCAGATAGGCGATGCGGTTGGCGGGGTTTTCGAGCCAGGCGTCGAGTTCGCGCTGATTTTCGTCGTTCCAATCGGGCGAAAGGCGGCGGGCGAGAATGCGTTCGGCGGCTTCGATGCGTAAGCCTTCGGCGGGAGTGGCTGCGGCGCGGGCTTCGCGTTCGCCTTCGGGCATGGCTTTGTCGCTCACGCTCATGGCTTGGACCTTTCGCTTTCGCCGTAAAGCGCGGTCGCGAGCGCGCGCAGACCCTCGTTCAAATGCCAGGTGACGCCGCGTTCGCCGATGGACATCCGCTGCGCAATCTCGCGCACGGTGAGACCTTCGATGTGATGCAGGGCAAAAGCCTGCCGCGCACGCGGCGGGAGTTGCTGGAGGGCCGCTTCGAGACGGCGCAATTCATCGCGCGCCACCGCATGGGCTTCGGGGCCCGGCGCATCGGCGGGCACGCTGAGCGATTCCAGGTTCTCCACCGCTTCGAGCGGGATCACCTTGGCTCTGCGGACACGATCGACCAGCAGGTTGTGGGCGATGGTGAAAACGAACGCGCGTGTGGAATTGGGAATGCCATTGGCCGCTGCCTCATAGGCGCGCAGATACACATCCTGCAGGAAGTCGGCGACGCCGGCCGCATCGCGCCAGTTGTGACGGAAATACTGGGTAAGTGCGGCTTCCAAAGGCAATACCTCACGCACGAACCATGCGTCGATGTCGGCGCGCGCAATCATGCTGGGCTCGCGCGCACCGGCATTTCCACGGTCTGTTTCTGTTGTGTCCGTCATCCCCTGAACGTCCCGAGGTTCGAGGGTTGGGCTTCATATACTGGGACGCATCCCGGCCACCGTTCGGAAGGCGGGGACCCGAGAATTTTCGGAGATTAGAGGAGATGTGCGTGCGGGAAAGCCGCGATCGGCGGGAAAGATTATGTCGCCGAAAACAAAAAAGGCGGCGGATTGCTCCGCCGCCCTTGGGGGAATGTCGGAGATCGGCGCTATCCGCCCAATCCCAGAGTGATGTTCAGGTAGGGGCCATAGAAGCCGCGGTTGTAGCTTTTTTCCGTATCCTGACCGCCATCCATTGCGCCGAAGAACGTGTCGGCGCGATAGCCGAAGCTGATCTTGGAATTGCGATAGACCGCAGACGCGCCGAGATAGCCGCCAAGGTTCGGCACAGCGACGTTCTTTGAGCGCGAGAACGAATGCGGCGTCTGATGGACGTTCTCGCAACTCGAGAGCGTGCCGTAGCCGCAGTAGGTCGTTTGTACTTCGCTGCTGCCCGACGCTTTCTTGCGGCCGAACAGCACTGCGGCATTCACGCCGTAGTCGAGCGTGAGTTCGCCGTCTTCTTCGTTGCCGAGGATCGGCGTGGAGCCATCCCAGGTGACTTCGGGGCCGATGCCGTTGAAGCTGTGATGCTCCTCGTTCGTCGCCGTGTCGAGGTAATGATATTTGGCAAAGTAGCTGTTGTCGAAGGCGTAGAGCGGATCGGAATTGAACGCCGACTTGATGTCGGTGTCGAAGCGGACCATGCGCACGCCGGCGGCAATGGTGCTTTTTCCGTGGTCGCCGAACGAACCCAGACCCACATCCTTGCCGAGCGTGAAATCGAGCATCATGTGATCTTCGCGGACGGTTCCCTGAGCATCGGCAAATTCATTGAACAGGCCGTAACAGACGCCATTGTGCACGAACGATTGCGAGGACAGCGAGGCGCAGGGAACGGAACTTCCGAAAAATGCGAAACTGGTTTTGGTCAATTCAATCGTTTTGTGGGCATGTTTCTTGATCGACGAGCGGCCGTAACGAACGCCGGCCTTCAGCATCCAATCCGAATCCGCCGGCTGGATGGTGACCGCCCCCTGCCAATCGAAGCCGTTGCCCGGCGCTTTTTCGACATCGGGGGGTTGCGGCAGATCGGTTCTAAGCGCGGGAGTGCCTTCTGCGAACGTGGGCTCATAGGCCTGCGTGTCCGCATCCAGCATGGCGAAATTGCCGCCCAACTGCACCCAGACCTGCGGTTTGCGGCCATCGGCATCGGAGAAGAAGTCGAGCCCATAACCGCTGGCAGACGAACCCGCATCGAAATGCTTCGTCACACGCACGCCAAACAGGCGCGGATCGGTGAGGAAGATATTGGTCGTGAGACCGGTGTCGTCGCTATTGAGAAAGTCGCCGGTGATCGCGGTGGTGTCGAACACGTTCTTCACATAACCCATCACCTGCCAGCCGGACGTATCGGTGAGGATCAGCGCGATGTTGACGTTCGTATAGCCGTGGATGCGGTCATACGGATCGTCGTTGAAGACGCGCGCCCAGGAATTGTCCTGCCAGTAGAAATCGCTGTGCAGGGTTGCGGCCCAATCGGACGTGACGGGGACCGTATAGTCCGCGCCCAGTGACACGGTGAAATGCGGCGCGTTGGGCAACTCGTTGCCGGAAAGATCCTTAGTGAAACCTTCGCCGTTGTTGGGCGGCAGGCCCAATCCGTTGTTCACGTCGGCGGGAGCAGTGGGATCGACGCTGAGCGGATCGTAGCCGGGATAGCCCGCGGGACCGACCGGAGGATTCTCATGATAGTAATCCGTGGTGATCGGATCGATATGCGCCGAATAGGCCATGCCGCAGGCCGTGACGCCGAGATTGCCTTCGCCGCCGCCGGCATAAGTTTGCAGCAATGCGGCCGCCACATATTCCGGAATGATGCAGTTCGACGATTGACCGACCGATGGTTTCATCACGACCCATCCGGCGTGTCCTGCCGTGCGGTCGATGAGATCGATCGCCTGTTGTCCATCGTCGATCCGTGTCGCTTCGTAACCGCCGGCGAACGTGAATTTGAGGCCCGGCACCGGCTCCCAGGTCGCTTCCAGTTCGGCGCCTTTCACGGTGGCATCGAAGTTCTGGTTGATCGCCGTGCGATCCACGATCTCGGAGATTTGATAGCCCTTGTAGTCGTAGAAGAAGACGTCGCCGTTCAGCGTCAGGCTGCCGTCGCCGAGCGTGTTCTTTGTGCCCAGTTCGTAAGCGTTCACATATTCGGGTTTGAAGGTGAGCGGGTGAATGGGAAACGTCACGTTGACATCGCCCGCGGCGCAGCCGGCGGTCGTAAAGCCGCAACTCGTGTCGGCGTTGATCAGCACTGGGCCCGGCGGGTTGGCGCCGCCTGCCTTGTAGCCGTGCGCGAACGATGCATAGAAGAGGCTCTGGTCGGTGAAGGAGAGTTTGGGCGTCCAGTTGGCAACGGCGCGGCCGGTGAACTTGCTCCACGATTGGTTGACGACATCGGTTGTCGGATAGCCATAACCGGTTGTCAGCAGCTGGCTGGGAATGTCGACAAAATGTTTCTGATCGTCGGTCCAGCGCAGACCGCCCGTCAGCTTCAAATCCGGGGTGATGTTGTAAGAGGCTTCGCCGAACAGCGCATAGGAATTCAGCGTGTAAGGGTTGTTGCTGAGGAAATAGTTGTGGCCCTGATCGTCCAGTTCGGTGATCGGGTTGGTATCGACATATTGCGGCGATTCCGTGGGCACGCTGTCGAGCGTAAGAGGATTGAAATAGGTCTCTCCGTTTGCCAGGCAATAGAATGTGGTGTCGACCGAGCCGCCACGCGGATTGAGGCAGATGTTGTTCGTAGAGATCATCGTGAATGTGTTCGAGAAGACGTAGTATTTTTCATCCGTCTCGTAATGCAGGTAGTTGCCGCCCGCGCTGAAATTGAACGGGCCGGAGAAATTCGAGGCGAAGCGGAACTCCTGGTTGAACTGCCACGATGTTTCCGTAGCGAGATCCTGCACCACAAGGCGATCGCTGCAACCAAGCTGGGGATCGCAGAATACGCCGTTTTCGTCGACATATTTGTTTCCGCCGAATCCACCGCCACCGAAAATGCCCGGAGCGGTGTCGTAACGGTTATAATCCTCGGTCGACCACAAGAAGTCGCGGTTGTAGCCCGTATCCGAATAGAAAGTGATGGTCGGCGAGACGTTCCAGCTTGTGTTTAGTTCGAGCGTGTCATTTTTCGCGATGTATTTCGGCTGGAGTGCCGACTGGATATCGCGCAGATCGGTAGACTGCTTCGTGTCTGAATAGGGATCGATGTTCGTGTTGATGAGACCTTCAAACGACGCGCCGTTGATGAACGGCAGCGAGAAGCCGTTGGGAACGCCGAAGGCATCCGCCGTATAAAGCGAAGACGGCAGGCAGCCCTGGCTGAAATAGGCCTCGGACAGCCCGAACACATTGCCCTGCGCCGCAGGGATGGTGACCGGTGTGCCGTCGGCGGCCATAAACGTTCCGGTGCTGGTGAGACTGTTGGCGCCCGGACCGTAATCGGTTTTGCAGAGCTGCTTGCCGGACCGCAGGCGATCGTCATCTTCCTGGAAATGCTCCCAGATCAGATAGGTCTGGATGTCGGACGTTGGTTTCCACGCCAGCGTTGCACGAGTGGACCACAGATCGCGGCCGTCGGTCTGTTCGCCGGTGGTTTCGTTGAAGGTATAGCCATCGCGCTTTGTCCACTCGCCTGCGATGCGCAGGTCGAGCTTATCGCTGACGAAGGGGATGTTGATCATGCCTTCGAAGCGGCGGTTCTTGTAATTGCCGATGTCGGCGGAAGCCATCGCTTCGAACTGGTCGGTTGGCTTGGCGCTTGTGATGTTCACCACACCTGCGGTCGCGTTGCGGCCATAGAGCGTGCCTTGGGGCCCGCGCAGCACTTCGGCCTGCGACAGGTCGTAGAATTCCTGTTCGAAGAAGTGATTGCGGATGAACGGTGTGTCGTTGAACGCAACCGCCACTGCCGGATCGGTCGCCACCGAAATCGCCTGTGTACCGATGCCGCGAATTTGGATCGAATAGCCTGTGAAATTGGTTTTGGTGAAGGTGAGGTTTGGAACCTGCTTCACCAGATCGGGGCCGCCTGCGGTTTGTGTGGCCGTCAACTGTTCCTGGCTCATCGCCGTGATCGCAATGGGGATCGATTGCACGTCGGCGCCGCCGAGTTTCGACGAGGTGACGGTGACCGTTTCAACAGCTCGCGGTGCGGGGCCTGCTTGTGCGAGCTGCATCGGCTGCAGCGAGATCGCTTCGTTCCGGCTCTGCTTTTCGCCGCGCACGACCGCGATCACACCCGAATCGCGCTGAATGGTGAAGCCGGTGCCGGCGAGGATGCGGCCGAGCGCATCGTCGGTCGAGAGGTTTCCGCGCGCGCCGCGGGTTTGCACGCCGCGCACGGCTTCGCCGGAGACGACGAGGGGTTGGCCGGTTTGCTGGGTGTAGGCGCTGAGCGCGCGGGCGAGATCGCCGCCGGGGATATTGAAGTCCTGTGCGTTGGCGGCGCGTGTGACCGCCAGCGCCAATGCGGTTGCTGCCGTCGTCTTGAGGATGGTGCGAGTCATATTCCCCCCGGTGTTCATGTTTCCCCCGTTTGAATTTTTCGCGTCAGCGCGAGATCACGACTTTGTCGCCTTTGTTGACGACGTGGACTTTCAGAACGAGTTGGGCGACGCGGCCGAACAGCTCCACATCGTTGATCGGGAAAGTGCCGACCATCGTCAGGTGTTTGGGCGCGCCCGGTGCGAGCACGATTTTCTTCTGGTTGTAGCGGTTGAATTCGGCCACCGCGTCGGCGAGCGAGGTGTAATCGAAGGTCAGCACGCCGCGGCGCCAGCCGAGTTCGCTCGCCAGATGCTTTTCGGTTTTCTTCGTGACGGAGATTTCGTTGGCTGTGGCCACCGCCACGTCGCCGGGCGAGAGCACGGCGGTTTTGGCCGCGTTGTTCAACTGTTCCACGCGAGCCCTGCCTTCGACGAGCGAGACTTCGAGGCGGCCGGGTTCGTCGCGCACCACGAATTTGGTGCCGAGATCGACGATGCGATGATCACCGACGGAGACGACGAAGGGATGGGCCGCATCGTGCTTGATCTGGAAATAGGCCTCGCCCTTTTCCACCCAGGCCATGCGTTTGGCGGGCGCGATGCGCACCTGTGTGTCGGTGTTGAGTTCGACCTGCGAGCCATCGAACAGCGTGATGACTTCGCGCCCGCCGAGCGGCGTCGAATAGCGTTCGCCTTCGGGTTGGAAGAGATAGTAAGCGCCTGCCGAGCCGGTGGCGGCCACCACCACTGCCGCGGCCACCGCACGGCGCAGGATCGGCCAGATTTCGCGGCGCGGTTCGGGCGTCGCGGTTTGCGGCTTGAAGGAGCGCAATGCGGAAAGGCGATCCGCATCCTGCCACACCGCTTCCAACCGCCAGAATGCGGCGGTGTGTGATGCGGATTCATTGAGCCACGTATCTAGTTCGGCCTGATCGGCTTGGCTCCATTGGCCCAGGTCGCGGCGTTCGAGGAAACGGGCGGCTTTGGCGTTGATGTCGGCGGCGCTCATGGCGTCCTCCGCAGTTCGGCGGCTTCGCCGAGATAGATGTCGGCCAGCGCGCGCATGCCGGCGGTGATGTGATCGGAGACGGTGTTCTCGCTCACGCCCATGCGCTCGGCGATTTCGCGGCGCGAAAGACCTTCGACACGGCGCAGCAACACGGCTTCGCGCGCGCGCGGCGGAAGCAGATCGATGGCGGCTTGCAGGCGGCGCAGCACGTCGCGTGCGATCACGCTGCGATCGGGACCGGGTTGATCAATGGCGATGTTCAACTCATCCAGATCGTTCACTGCATCGATGGGCACGACCTGGTTGTGGCGGATGCGGTCGATCAGGAGATTGCGCGCGGTGGTGATGACGAACGCTTTGGGTTTTTCGGGAATTCCGGCTTTCGCGGCTTCGAGGACCTGCGCGTAGACATCCTGCCGGAGATCTTCGATCTCCGTCTTGTTGCGCCAGTTCTGATGCAGGAAGTGCATCAACAGAGCCTCCAGCGGCAGCACCTCGCGGACGAACCATTGTTTGAGGTCAGCCGCAGCCATGGCCGCACCCGACGTCTGCGGTTTGCCCGAACGGTTGAATTCGAATGTCTCGCCCATCCCCTGACAGCGCCTTTGCCTTTAGGGGTTCAAGTTTCCGACTTGGCTATAAGACGGGGCAAGCGCACGCTCGTGTGGGCGCGCCGTCAAAAATTTTTGGCGAAATATTGTTACAGACGCGCGGAGCTGGGGCCGCGCGTCTGTCCGGAAATGTCAGGGGTGATGGTGCCAGTGGCCGTGTCCGCCGAAGCCGAACCCGAAGGTGATGCCGGGACCGTAATAATAAGGCGGTGGGTAATAGTAGGACGGCGGGTAGTAGGGATAGCCGTAATAGGCCGGTGGCGGGGGCGGCGGGGGCGCATCGCCATATCCATAGCCATAGCGCGAGCCCGGAGGCGGCGGGGCATCGGCATCTTCGTCATCGCTGTCCGATGAGCCATCGCGCGCGGCCATGCAATCATAGTAGGCGGCAGCGTAATGGCGTTGCACCGCATCTGAAGCGCGGCGCGCATTGTCCGAACCGACAACGGTTCCACCGAGCAACCCGGCACCGGCACCGATGGCCGCACCTGTGGCCGCGGTGCCAGTGGCAGCCCCGATGATTGCACCGGCGGCGGCACCTAGCGCAGTGCCACCGATCATGCTTCTGGCCTGTTCATCGTTTGCGGCCTTGCGCGGGGAGACATAACCGGTGCGCGCGGCGGCATCGCGGCGGCAGAAAAGATCGTCGCGGCGATATTGATCGGCATCGGCCTGCGCGTCAGCCGGAGTGTTGGGCGGAGGCGGCGCATCGGCGTCATCCGGCGGACCGGGTGGCGGAGAATCCTGATCGCTTGTCCGATCCGGCGTCCGATAGGATGAGGACGGTTGTGCCAGGGCGATCCCGCTCGACAGCAAAATACCAAGGGCAGCTATGCCAGCTTTCCGCAACATGATTTCGTCTCCAAAGAACGCCCGACCACGCATGAATTTAATCTTGCGCCCAAAAGGTTCAATGGGGCCGCTTGCGGTTACAAAGATTTTATCGCTGTTTTTCGGGATTTCCTGAAAGTTCCAAGCCTTATCAATGGGCCAGAAGCGCTGAATCGTGGGTGCCTTGCGACCAGGCGAAGACGACTTTGGGTTCGGGGCGGACCAGCTTCTTGTCCTGGTTCTTGTAATCGAAGCTCGAAAGCAGATCGCGCAGGAATTCGAGGCGCGCGATCTTCTTCACGTCGGCGCGCACGACGGACCACGGCGCCATCGCGTGGCTCGTGCGGTCCAGCATCTCGTCGCGGGCTTCGCTGTAATCGTCCCATTTCTTTTGCGCGGCGGCGTCGATGGGGGAAATCTTCCAGTTCTTCAGCGGATCTTTCGCGCGGTCGGCCAGACGCTTCTTCTGCTCTTTCTTGGTGATGTCGAGATAGTATTTGCGCAGATGAATGCCGTCGCGCACCAGCATCTCCTCGAACGGGCCGACGGAATCGTAGAATTGTTCGATCTGCGCGGGCGTGGCGAAACCCATCACCTTTTCCACACCCGCGCGATTGTACCAGGAGCGGTTGAAGACGACGAACTCGCCGCCCGCGGGCAGATACGGCACGAAGCGCTGGAAGTACCATTCGCTTTCTTCGCGGTCCGACGGCTTGCCGGGCGCGTGCACGCGGGTTTCGCGCGGGCTCATATGGGCGATCAGGCGTTTGATGGTGCCGTCTTTTCCAGCGCCATCGCGTCCTTCGAGGATGACGAGCACGCGTTCGTTGTTGGCAATCAGCTTGCGCTGCAGCTTCACCAGCTCGATCTGAAGATCGTAGAGGGCTTTCTTGTATTTCTCGTCGCCATTGTCGTCGTCATCGTCGTGATGGTGATGCTTGTGCTTGCCCATGCGGTCCTCCATGGGCAGAGCATAGCAAAGGATGGCGTCGTTTAAAGCGCCGTCCAGGCGAGAACGGCGGAACCTTCGCCCTCGCGCACGCGCAATGCGCGGATGCCGAAGACGCGGGCGAGCGTGGCATCGTCCAGCGCCTGATCGGCGGGGCCTTGCGCCGCGACGGTTCCCTGTTCGAGCACGAGGATCTCGTGGCAATAGCGCGAGGCAAGCGCCAGATCGTGCAAGGTGACGAGAACCGCGGTGCCCCTGCGCGCTTCGTCTTTCAGAAGGCGCATGAGACTCAACTGGTGTGCGGGATCCAGATGCGCGGCGGGTTCGTCCGCCATCAAAATCGGTGCGCCGGTTGCGAGTGCTCGGGCCAGAAGAACGCGAGCGCGTTCGCCGGCGGAGAGTTCGTCGATGGCGCGATCTGCGAATTCGCAGGCTTCGCAGCGGTCGAGCGCGTCGGCAACCGCGATGTCATCGGCGGCGGTAGCGGGCGCGAAGGATTTTCTGTGCGGCAGGCGGCCCAAGGCGACAAGACGCCTGGCGGTGATGGGCCAATGCGTGTCGGAGCCTTGCGGCAGATAGGCGATGGTGCGGGCGAGGTCTTCTCGCGACCAGTTTTTGAGATCGTTGTCGAGGACGCGGATCATGCCGTCGGACGGCACGATGCCGAGTGCTGTGCGGAACAGAGTTGTCTTGCCTGCACCGTTGGGGCCGACAATGGCCGTGACCGCGCCGCTTTTGAACGATGCGGTGACGCCGGAGAGAATCGGGCGTGCGCCGTAAGAGGCGGACACATTGGCGAAGAACAGCGCGTTCACGCGTCCCTCCGCAAACGAAGGATCAGCCAGAGGAAGAACGGCGCGCCGAGCAGCGCGGTGAAGACGCCGAGCCGCAATTGTTCGGACGGATCGGCGAAACGCACGATGATGTCGGCCAATGCGATAAGCGCCGCACCACCGAGCGCGGAGGGCAGAATAAGACGCGCGGGTTCATAACCGTAGAACGGCCGCAACAGATGCGGCACGACGAGGCCGACGAAGCTCACAGCACCGGCGGCAGCCGTTGCGGCACCGGTTGCGAGTGCCACGCCAAACACCACGCGGCGGCGAACCTTGCCCACATCTATGCCGAGGCTGTGGGCTGCTTCTTCGCCCAGCGTGAGCGCATCGAGACCGCGCGCGGCGCTGACGAGCAACGCAACACCGATCACGGTCAGCGGAACGGCAAAGACGAGGTCGGAAAGCGTGCGGTCTTTCAGCGAGCCCATCATCCACAACACCATTTCGCTCATGGCATAGGGATTGGGCGCCAGCGAAAGCGCGAGCGCGGTGAGCGCGGTGGCGAGGCTTGCAATCGCAACACCGGCAAGCACCAGCGCCATCACGCCTGCACCGGCGCGCGACAACAGATAGAGAATGCCTGCGGACACGAGCGCGCCGGTGACGGCGCAGGCCGGGAGAACGGCGGCGCTGATGGTGGCGAGACCGAAATAAAGCGCGATCACCGCGCCCAACCCGGCAGATGACGTGACGCCGGTGATGCCCGGTTCGGCGAGCGGATTGCGGAACAGACCCTGCAACGCGGCACCGCTTGCACCCAATGCCGCGCCAACGAACAGCGCGAGCAACGCACGAGGCAGACGAATTTCACGCGCGATCACGCCGGCTGCGCCATGGCCGCTGAAAAGGCCGGAGACGAGATCGGCAGGTGCGATGTTCGACGGGCCGAGGAAGAAGGAAAACGACGCGAGCAATAGCGCGATGACGAGTAGGGCGAACGTCGCGCGCGCGGACGAACGCTCGTCGCCCGCGAACCTGATGCGTTTGATTTCTTTTGCCGCCGTGCCGTGCATCGCCGTCTCTTCCCGCCGGCGCGCGCGGGGCGCTTGCCCCACGATCCTTCTGGCCGCCCGCCAGGGGAAGGTCGACGCGTGACGGCAGGTCTCCTGGCTTTGCGGCTACTGACGCGGGGCTTCCGCCTTCCCGGTTTCCCAGTGGCATGTGGAAGTCCGCTCGCCGCTCACAGTTGCGGGGGCAGCCGCGGATGGAAATCCCGCGTTCCCTTGACCGTCGCGTTGGGCGCGGTTTTAGAGCAGGCATCCTTTGTTTTCAATTAACTAACACCTGTCATCCCGGCCGAGCGGAGCGAGCGCCGGGACCCATGGAGCCGCGGCACGATGGGTCCCGGATCGCGCTGGCGCGCGTCCGGGATGACAAACGAAGTAAGCAGGGGGAGTGAAGTTTCAGTGCGATTTTTCGACCACCGCTTGCCGGTCACCGAGCGCGCGGGCTTCCTGCCCCAGATTTGCCAGGGGTTCCGCCGCTTCCGCCGACCAGGGGCCGGGGCACAGGAGCGGGGTGAGCGACACCCACTTTATAAGTGTGTGGTCGGAGAGCGCCCGGAGTGCAGGGTGGCGCAGAACCATGTCGGCGCGGGAGCGGGCGGCTTCGCCATTCAACATCAGAAGCTCCGGGTCGGCCGCGATCACCGCTTCCACCGAAATGGCGCCGGTGCGGCCGACCTTGAATTCGGGAGCCATGTTCTTGAGACCGGCGATTTGAAGGATTTCCTCCGTCGCGCCGCCGACGGTGGCATAACCGTTGGGTTCGTAGATCAGTGTGCGCACGGGCGGATGGGCGGCACGGGCGCGCGCGGCGGCAAGATCCGCATCCATCTTTTTCAGCATCGCTTCGGCGCGATCCTTCGCGCCCAGTTTTTCGCCCAGCATCGTCGTGATCTTGCGGATGTCGGCGATGGAATTGGCCCATGGCACATCGAGGATCGGCGTGCCGATTTCCTGCAGATGTGCATGAAGGCGCGGATTGGTGCCTTCGTACATCACGACCAGCGTGGGTTTGAGATTGAGCACCGTTTCGGTGTCTGGGCGGATGAGGGTCATGCCCTTCACCTGATCCCTGATCGTGGAGACGACGGGATGGGTGTCTGCGGCGAGAAAGGAGAGTGCCGCAATATTTTCGCGCGGTACCATGCGGAAGACATATTCGTCGGTGCAGAGAAATGTCGAAACGATGCGGTTCTCGGCAGCAAAACTGCGCGGCGAGAACGCAAATGTGATCGCGATAAGGGCCACAACCCAGCTATGCTTTGTGTGCATATTGACCCAATAGTTTCGACCGCCCCATCTCATGCGGGCTCATCCGGGGAGAATATCATGCGCCGCCTGATTGCCGTTGCCGCCATTGCCGCACTCTATGCCATGCCCGCCTCGGCGGCGCCGACCGCCGCCGACATTCTGGCCGCCAACAAGGCGGCGTCCGGCGGCAGTGTGTGGGACGGCAAGGAAACCCTGAAAACCTCTTACGGCTATGTCGGCCAGGGCATGACCGGCGAGACGCATTCGATCGCCGATCTTTCGAGCGGACATTTCGTGGACGATTTCCACATCGGCCCGATGACGGGCGCGAACGGTTTCGACGGCAAGGACGGTTGGGCGAAAGATCCTTCCGGTGCGGTGACGGTGCAGGCGGGCGGCGACCAGCGCAAGCTCGCGGTGAATGAGGCCTATCGCTGGGCCAATGCGTGGTGGCAAAAGGATTTCGGCGGCGCCGACATTTCGTATGAAGGCACGAAGACGGACAACGGCGCGACCTATGACGTGCTGAAAGTCACGCCGAAGGACGGCAAGGATTTCCTCGCCTGGTTCGATGCGAAGACGCATCTGCTGTCGCGCATCGTGGAAGTGCAAAGCTCCAACACCATCACCAGCACGTTTTCCGATTACAAATCGTTCGACGGCGCGATGATCCCGGTAAAGACCGTTATCGACGATGGCAACGGCGCGAAATATGTCCAGACCGTCACGCTGACCGACGCGGCGTTCGTTGCGAAACAGGATAATGCGGCGTTCTCCGCGCCGAAGGTGGACCTGAACGATTACGTCATTGCCGGCGGCGCCAAACAGGCGACCATTCCGATCCAGATCGTCAACAACCACATCTTCGGCACGGTGATGGTGAACGGCAAAGGGCCCTACACCTTCATCTTCGACACGGGCGGGCACAATCTCCTCACGCCGGAAACCGCCAAGGCGCTGGACCTCAAGATGGAAGGCTCCATGCCGGGTCAGGGCGTGGGCAACAATGTGAAGGACATCGGCATCACAAAGCTAGATACGGTGAAGCTGGGCGATGTGACGCTCGAAAAGCAGACCGTCTTCGTGCTCGATTTCGCGGGCACGGGAACCGAAGGCTATCCGATGGAAGGCATGATCGGGTTCGAGGGCTTCCGCCGCTTCGTGACGCGCATCGACTACGGCAAAGGCACGATGACCCTGATCGAACCGGCCGCGTTCGATCCGAAGGATGCAGGCACACCGATCCCGTTCGAGATGAACGGACAGATTCCGCAGATCAAGGGCACGTTCGAAGGCATTCCGGGCCTGTTCGATATCGATACCGGCGCACGCGATGAAGTCACGCTGACTGCACCATTTGCGGCGAAGGAAGGCCTGCGCGCGAAACATCCCAAAGGTGTGGAAGCAGTCGACGGCTGGGGCGTTGGCGGACCGGCACGCGGATATGTGACGCGCGGCGGCGAATTGATGCTCGGTTCGGTGAAAATCCCCAGCGTGGTGGCATCGCTTTCGCTGCAGGAGAAGGGTTCGTTCTCCGATGCGTCTTACGCGGCGAATGTGGGCGGCGGGATTCTGAAACGCTTCATCGTCACCTTCGATTACGATCACCGCATCATGTATCTCAAACCCTCCACAGAGCCCGTGACCGACGTCGGCACGTTCGACCGTTCGGGCATGTGGGTGAATGCCGCGAAGGACGGGCTTGAGGTCATGGACGTGACCAAGGGCGGCGCTGCGGAAAAAGCGGGCCTGAAGGTGGGCGACATCATCACCGCCATCAACGGCAAAGAGGCCACGGACGTGCCGCTCTATGCCATCCGCAAAGCCTGGCGGAACGAGGCGGCGGGCACGGTGGTCAAGCTGGTCGTCGGCACCGGCAAGGATGCGCGAAAGGCGAAGCTGGTTCTGAAGGACCAGATCTAAAATCCACCCTCCCCTTGAGGGAGGGTCGATAAATTCGGAGCGCAGCGACGAATTTTCGGGGAGGGGTCTGGCGGTAACCGCAAGTGACCCCGCCCCGAAATTTGCTTGTGCAAATTTCGACCCTCCCTCAAGGGGAGGGTAAGGCCCTGTTCACCCTGTCTGTTTCTGAAAGAGACCAATCGCCGCCCGGACTTGCAAAAATGAGTAGTTTGTGCAATTGACATTTATGTCAGGGAAGAATGCCGGGAGATGATTGCGCGAATCGCGCACTTCGCTCACACCTCTTCCCACACGCCACTCATCGCCCAAGGGAAGCCCCATGCCGGTTTATCGCGCGCCAGTCGACGACATGAAGTTCATCCTCAATGACCTTCTCGAACTGGAGACCCTCAAAGATGTTCCGCAGTTCGACGAACTGACGCCCGACCTGGTGGACGACGTTCTGAACAACGCGGCGAAATTCGCCGAGGAAGTTCTGCAGCCGCTGAACCAATCCGGCGACGAGGAAGGCTGCCATTATGAAAACGGCGTGGTGCGCACGCCGAAGGGCTTCAAGGAAGCCTACAAGCAATATTGCGAAGCGGGCTGGGGCGGATTGGCGGCGCCGGTTCCTTACGGCGGATCGGGGCTGCCGATCGTCATCACCATGGCGGTGGCGGAAATGGGGCTTTCGGCCAACCAGTCGTTTGCGATGTATCCGGGCCTGACCTCGGCGGCTTACGCGGCGCTGATGATGACGGGCGCGGACTGGATGCGCGAACACATTCTGCCGAAGATGGTTTCGGGCGAATGGGCGGGCACCATGTGCCTGACCGAGCCCGGTTGCGGTACCGACCTGCGACTGATGAAGACGCGCGCGGTCGAACAGCCCGACGGCACCTACAAGCTGACCGGCACCAAGATCTTCATCTCCGGCGGCGAGCAGGACCTGACCGACAACATCGTGCACATGGTCATCGCCAAGATCGAAGATGAGAACGGCAAGATCTATGACGACCTTTCCACCGTGAACTTCTTCATGGTGCCGAAATTCCTGGTCGGCGAAACCGACGGCAAGATGGGCCAACGCAACGGCGTGATGTGCGGCGGCATTGAAAAGAAGATGGGCATCAAGGGCTCGGCCACCTGCGTGCTGAACTTCGACGAAGCCAAGGCCTGGCGCCTTGGGCCGAAGCCTGCGCCGAAAGTGCCGGGCGAAGAGAAGAAGAAATCCTCCTCCGCCGGCATGAGCGGCATGTTCGGCATGATGAACATGGCCCGTCTGGGCGTGGGCGTGCAGGGGTTTGCGATCGCCGAAGCGGCCTATCAGAACGGCCTCGCATACGCGCATGAACGCCGCGTTGGCCGCGCGCTGACCGGCCCCGCCGATCCCGACAAGCCGGCCGATCTCCTGATCGTGCATCCGGACGTGCGCCGCATGTTGCTGCACTGCCGCTCCTTCATCGAAGGCGCGCGTGCGACGACGATGTGGACGATGGTGAACATGAACGTCATGCGTTCCAACCGCCCGGAGGCGCAGGAAGCCGCACTGATCTCCGATCTGCTCACGCCGGTGATCAAGGCGTTCTTCACCGACATGGGTTTCGAATGCGCCAACATGGCGATGCAGATCTATGGCGGCCACGGCTATGTGCGCGACAACGGCGTGGAACAGTTTGTCCGCGACGGGCGCATCAACCAGACCTATGAAGGCGCCAATGGCGTGCAGGCGATGGACCTCGTCGGCCGCAAGCTCGGCCGCAAGGGCGGCGAAGCCCCGATGGCGCTGTTCAACCACATCAATGGCTGGCTGACGGCGAACGAAGGCGATTCCAATCTCGCGCCGTTCATCAAGCCGGTGCAGCGCGGCCTCGGAACGTTGCAGCAGGCGACGCTGTGGCTGGCGCAGCACGGCATGCAGAACCCCAACGATGCTGGCGCTGCCGCCACCGACTATCTGCGCATGATGGGCATTGTGGTGCTGGGCTTCATGTGGGCACGCATGGCGAAGGTCTCGCAAGCCAAACTCGCGGCTGGGACCGGCAACAAGGCGCTCTACGAATCCAAGCTCGTTTCGGCGAAGTACTGGATGGAACGCATGATCCCGGAATGCGCGATGCTGTTCGAACGCATCCAGGCCGGCAGCAGCACAATCATGGCGTACGAAACCAACGCCGCATAAATTACCCGTGGGGGCGGTCTAAGACCCGGCGCAGGCCAATGTGGCTGCGCCGGGTTTTTCTTTTTCAGGCCGCTTCGGCGAGTTTCGAAAGTTGCATGAGCAACGCTTGCACGCCTTTGAGGCGCTGGGTGGGTTCGGGCCAATCGCGCGTGATGACGACTTTCTGGTCGGGGCGGACCTTCATGGTCTTCTGGTGCGCATTGATCAAGCGCACGAGCGCGATGGGGTTGGGGAACTGGTTGTTGCGGAAGGAAATGGTGGCGCCCTTGGGGCCCGCATCGATCTTTTCCACCAGCGCGACACGGCAAAGATGTTTGATGGCCACGATGTCGAGTAGGTGTTTCACTTCTTCCGGCAGCGGACCGAAACGGTCGATCAGTTCGGCGGCGAACTGGTCGATATCGGCGCGCGTTTCAACGCCGGCGAGGCGGCGATAGAGCGACATGCGGACGTTGAGATCGGTGACGTAGTCTTCGGGGATGAGCACCGCCGCACCGATATTGATCTGCGGCGACCATTCGTCGGGCAGGTCGGCATTCGTTTCGCCCGCGCGCATCTGGGAGACGGCTTCTTCCAGCATTTCCTGATAAAGCTCGATGCCCACTTCGCGGACGTGGCCAGTCTGTTCCTCGCCCAGAAGGTTGCCCGCGCCGCGAATGTCGAGATCGTGGCTGGCGACCGAGAACCCCGCACCCAACTGATCGAGCGATTGCAACACTTGCAGCCTGCGTTCGGCGGGTTCGGTGAGTTTGCGGTCCGCCGGCGTCGTCAAATACGCATAGGCGCGCTGCTTGGAACGGCCGATGCGGCCGCGCAATTGATAAAGCTGCGATAGCCCGAACATATCGGCGCGGTGCACGATCATCGTGTTCGCGGTGGGAATATCGAGGCCGCTTTCGACGATATTGGTGGATACCAGCACATCGACTTTGCGCTCGTAAAACGCGGTCATCACATCTTCCAGCGTGGTCGGCGGCAATTGACCGTGGGCGATGGCGAATTTCACTTCCGGCACGGTGGCTTTCAGGAATTCGCCCGCTTCGCGCAGATCGGAAATACGCGGAGCGACATAGAAGCTCTGGCCGCCGCGATAATGTTCGCGCAGCAGCGCCTCGCGCACGACCAGCGGATCGAAGGGCGTGACGAAGGTGCGAACCGCCAGACGATCGATCGGCGGCGTGGTGATGAGCGAGAGATCGCGCACGCCGGACAGCGCCAGTTGCAAGGTGCGCGGAATCGGTGTGGCGGTGAGCGTGAGCACGTGCACGTCGGCTTTGAAGGATTTCAGCCTTTCCTTGTGACTGACGCCGAAATGCTGTTCCTCGTCGATGATCAGAAGGCCGAGGCGCTTGAACGAGATGTTCTTGGCGAGCAGCGCGTGGGTGCCAACGACAATGTCCACGTCGCCATTGGCGATGGCAGTTTTTGTTTCGGCGGCTTCTTTCGCATCCACGAAACGCGAAAGCTGGCGCACCTTGACCGGGAAACCCTGAAAGCGGTCGGCGAAATTGCGGTAGTGCTGGCGGGCGAGCAAGGTTGTGGGCACGACGACCGCCACCTGTTCGCCGCTCATCGCAGCCACGAAGGCGGTGCGCAGCGCCACTTCCGTCTTGCCGAAACCGACGTCGCCGCAAACAAGGCGATCCATCGGGCGGCCTTTGGCGAGATCGGAAATGGCGTCGGCAATCGCCTTTTCCTGATCTTCGGTTTCCTGCCAGGGGAAGCGGGCGCAGAATTCGTCGTAGATGCCGGACGGCGGATCGATGGCGGGAAGCGCGCGCAATTCGCGGGCGGCAGCGATGCGGATGAGTTCGCCCGCGATCTCGCGGACGCGTTCTTTCATCTTCGCCTTGCGCAGTTGCCAACCCGCGCCGCCCAGGCGATCAAGTTGTGCCGTGCCTTCGTCGGCGCCATAGCGCGTCAGGAGTTCGATGTTTTCGACCGGCAGGAACAGCTTGCCGCCGTCATATTGCAGTTCGAGGCAATCATGCGGCGCGCCCGCGACATCGAGCGTCTTCAAACCGAGATAACGCCCGATGCCATGTTCGATGTGGGTAACGAGATCGCCGGGGGCGAGGCTGGAAACTTCGTTGAGGAAGTTCTGCGCTTTGCGCTGACGCCCGCGCGAACGCACCATGCGGTCGCCCAGAATGTCCTGTTCGGACACGATGGCGAAATCGGGCGCTTCGAAACCGTGTTCGAGGCCGAGCACGGCGACACCGACGGCAGAACCATGCAGCTTCTGCGCATCCGCCCAATCCTTCACAGCGCGCACGGCTTCGAGGCCGTGATCTGAAAGAACGCCGCCCAGACGTTCGGCAGAACCTTCCGTCCATGCCGCGACGAGCACCCGTTTGCCGCCCGCCTGCAACGCCTTCACGTGATCGGCGGCAATCTGGAAAACATTCACCTTGCCTTGCGCGCGCTCCGGCGCGAAATCGCGGCCCGCTTTGCCGCCCGCTTCGGTGGAGGTTTTGGATTCTGGCGCCTGGAACGGCGTGAGCGCGCGCAACTGATGGTGCGAAAGAAGTGCCGCCCATTCCTTGTCGTTCAGATAAAGCGTTTCGGGTTTCAGCGGCTTGTAAGGCGGCGCGTGGATGGCGTGTGCATCACCGCCGCCTTTCATCATGGTTTTGCGGGTGTCGTAATAGTCCGCGATCAGCGCGATGCGTGCGTCTTTGGCTTCTTCGGCCTGATGAGAGAGGAAGATGAGAGCGCGCGGAGCATAATCGAACAGCGTGTCGAGATGGGTGTGGAACAGCGGCAGCCAGTGTTCCATGCCGGGGTGCTTGCGTCCCGCGCTGACGGATTCATAGAGCGGGTCGTCGCCTGCGGGGCCGAAGGTGGCGACATAACCGCTGCGGAAACGGCTGATCGAGTCGCCGTCGAGCGGGGCTTCGCTGGCGGGCAGCAACTCGATTTCGGCAATCGAACCTGCCGACAATTGCGTTTCGGCATCGAAGCGGCGGATGGCATCGAGGTCTTCGCCGAAGAAATCCAGACGCAACGGTTGTTCGGTACCGGGCGGCCACAGATCGATAATGCCGCCGCGCACCGAGAAATCGCCGGGTTCGCGCACGGTGCCCGCGCGCGCATAGCCGTTCTTGGCAAGGAAGACGATCAGCGCATCGCGATCGGTCGGCTTGCCCGACCTGGCGAAGAAGCTGGCGGTGGCAATCGCATCTTTCGGCGGCACGCGTTGCAGGGCGGCATTCACCGTTGTCACGACGATGGCGGGTTCGCTGTCCTTCGTGTGGCGGGCGAGGGCGGCCAAGGTCGCCAGACGGCTGCTTTCGATATCGGGCTTGGGCGAGACGCGGTCGTAAGGCAGGCAATCCCAGCTTGGGAACGACAGCACGTCGAGCTTGGGATCGAAGAAGCGCAACGCTTCTTCCACCGCGGCCGCATGGACGCCGTCGGCGGCGATGAACAGCACAAGGCCTTTCGAACGGCGCGCAGATTCCGCCGCCAGATAGGCGTCATAGCCTTCCGGCGCGCCGGTGACCGTGAAGCGGCCTTCGGCGCGGGCGATGTAGTTTAAACGTTCCACGTGGGGTTCTTGCGCGAGCAGAGCGCCTTCATATCCCGGAACACCTGGGTGTCGTGGGCGGCGGGAACGGGGGCGGCACCACGGAGCCAATCATAGATTTCCTGGTCGGGGATCAGGAGCAGCGCCTCGAACGCATCTAGCCCCGCATCGCCCAGATTTTCCAGCGAATGGGCCGCGTAAGTGCCGAAAATCATGTCCACTTCGCGGAAGCCCCGGCGGGCCGCGCGAAATAGCAATCGCTTACGGCGCACGTTTTGTGCGTCGTTTGAACCGTCAATCGTCATGGGCGGGGATATAGCGCGGGGGGCGGTGGCTTGCCAGTGCGAGATTCAATCCAAAACGTCTCCCTCTCCCCCAGCGGGGGAGAGGGTTGGGGTGAGGGGGAGAATGCTTCCGCAAATACAGACTCTGAAGCGATAGTGCCTACGTTAGACACTACCCCCTCACCCTACCCTCTCCCCCAAGGGGGAGAGGGGAATATCGGGTCAGATTCGCGATTTTGAACACGGGTTCTTATTCTAAGAATTGATGCGGCCTTCGATTCTGTTTCCCCTTTTTGCCGAGACGCGGACGCTTCCGGGTGTGGGCCCGAAAGTGGAGAAGCTGATCGCGCGTGTGGCCGGGCCCAAGCTGGTCGATCTGGTGTTCGATCTGCCGGTGGGCGTGGTGGACCGGAGCTACCGGCCCAAGCTGAAAGAGGCCGAGCCGGGGCGGATTGCGACCGTCACCGTGAACGTGCTGCGCCACGTGCCGTCCAAGGACAAGCGCAGGCCCTATCGCGTGCAATGTTCAGATGACACCGCACTGATCGATCTGGTGTTCTTTCATGGGCATGCGGACTATCTGAACAAAACTTTGCCCGTCGGATCGCAACGTGTGGTCAGCGGGCGGATCGAGCAGTTCCGCGACCAGTTGCAGATGGCGCATCCCGATTTCATCGTGCCGCCGGAACAGGTGAACGAGCTGCCGCAGCACGAACCCGTCTATGCGCTGACGGAAGATCTGACGGCGAAGAATTTGCTCAAGGCGATCCGCGGCGCGTTGGAGAAGGTGCCGGAGATGCCGGAATGGCAGGATGCGGCCTATCGCAAGGCGCGCGGGTGGCCGTCGTTTCGCGAGGCCGTGCTGGAAGCTCATGCACCGGAAAGCCAAGCCGATCTTTCGCCGGAAACGCTGGTGCGGTCGCGATTGGCGTTCGATGAATTGCTGGCCAATCAATTGGCGCTGATGCTGATCCGCGCGCGCCTGCGGGCAACGAAAGGACGCTCGCTCAAAGGAACCGGCGAATTGAAAGCAAAGGCGATTGCCGCCTTGCCCTTTGCGTTGACACAAGCGCAGGCGCAGGCGCTGGCGGAAATCGAAGCGGATATGGCCGGGCCTTTGCGCATGTTGCGGCTGCTGCAGGGCGATGTGGGCGCGGGCAAGACGATCGTGGCGTTTCTCGCGCTGCTCACGGCGGTGGAAGCGGGAACGCAGGGCGCGTTCATGGCGCCGACGGAAATCCTGGCGCGACAACATATGAGCGCGCTGGAACCGCTGGCGGCAGCGGCCGGTATCCGCATGGCGTTGCTGACGGGGCGCGAACGCGGGCTTGGGCGGTATGACACGTTGAATGCGCTTGCGCGCGGCGAGGTGGATATTCTTGTTGGCACGCATGCGCTGTTTTCCGAAGATGTGGAATTCAAGGATTTGGGCCTTGCAGTAGTGGACGAGCAGCACCGCTTTGGCGTGCATCAGCGCATGCAGCTACAGGGCAAGAACGAGAAGCCGACCGATGTGCTGGTGATGACAGCGACGCCCATTCCGCGCACGCTTGCGCTCACTGCTTATGGCGATATGGATGTGTCGCGGCTGACGGGCCGCCCGCCGGGACGCAAGAAGGTGGAGACGCGCGTGATCTCCGCCGACCGCATTGATGAAGTAATAGAACATTTGCGGCGCGCGCTGGCGAATGGTGCGCGGGCCTATTGGGTCTGCCCGCTGGTGGAAGAATCCGAGAAGATCGACCTGGCGGCGGCGGAAGAACGCGCTTCCATGTTGAAGCGCGTTCTCGGCTCCAAAGTGGGGCTGGTGCACGGCCGCATGAAGGGGCCGGAACGCGACACGGCGATGGCGGATTTCAAAGCGGGCAAGACGCAGATTCTTGTCGCCACCACGGTGATCGAAGTGGGCGTGGATGTGCCGGAAGCCACAATCATGGTGATCGAACATGCCGAACGGTTTGGCTTGGCGCAGTTGCATCAGCTTCGCGGGCGCGTGGGGCGCGGCGAGGCGAAATCGAGCTGTCTGTTGCTCTATCACGGGCAATTGGGCGAAACGGCGAAGGCGCGGTTGAAAACCATGCGCGATACCGACGACGGCTTTGTGATCGCCGAAGAGGATTTGCGGTTGCGCGGCGCGGGCGAGCTTTTGGGCATCAAGCAGAGCGGCATGCCGGAGTTTCATCTTGCCGACATCGCTGTTCATGGCGAGCTTTTGCAGGCCGCCCGCGACGATGCCGCGATGATCGTGGGCCGCGACCCGGAATTGAAAACTTCCCGTGGCGAAGCGCTTCGGGTTCTGCTTTATCTCTTTGGGCGGGACGAGGCCGTGAGATATTTGAGGACGGGATGAAGCCCGATTTTGCCGACGCTCTGGAAGATGCGCTGCAAAGCGCCATTCCCGGCCTTTCGGGACTGGAGAACATGGCGCGGCTTTCGGGCGGCGCGAGCCAGGAGACCTGGGCGTTCGATGCGGTGGCGAACGGCAACCACATTCCGCTGATCCTGCGGCGCAGCCCCGGCGGGGCCACGCGCGTGATCGGCGAAGGATCTTCGGCTGTTTCGCTCGCCAACGAAGCGCGCACCATCGAAGCCGCGCGCGCCATTGGAGCGAAAGCGCCGGAAGTGAAATATGTGCTCGCGCCGCAAGACGGCGTGGGCGAAGGCTATGTGATGGGCAGGCTTTCGGGGGAAACCATCGCGCGCAAGATTTTGCGGGACAAGGAATTCGATGCGATCCGGCCGCATCTGGCGCGGCAATGCGGGGAAATCCTCGCGCGCATTCATCAGGTGAATATTGCGCCGCTCAAATCCTATCTGCCGGTAGTGGATGGGCCGTCGCAGCTTCGCCAGTTCCGCGACCGCTACGATTCTTACGATTATCCGCATCCGATGTTCGAACTGGCGTTCCAATGGCTGGAGCCGCGGCTGGCGGGCGCAAAACGCGAAACGCTGGTGCATGGCGATTTCCGCCACGGCAACATCATGATTTCGCCAAATGGCGTGGAAGCCGCACTCGACTGGGAGCTGACGCATATCGGCGATCCGCTGGAGGACATCGGCTGGATCTGCACCAATTCCTGGCGTTTCGGCGTGCAGCAGAAAACCGTCGGCGGATTTGGCGAGCTGGATGATTTGCTTGCCGGTTACGAAGCGGCGGGCGGCGGCAAGGTGAGCATCGACGACGTGAAGACGTGGATCGTGTTCGGTTCGCTCAAATGGGGCGTGATGTGTATGAGCATGTATCAAGGGTTTCGGATGGATGGCTCGGTCGAACGCGCCGCCATCGGCAGGCGCTCATCGGAAACCGAAATCGATCTGGTGAACCTGATCCTTCGGGGAGAGTTGTGAGATGATGGACCAACCCTCGATCCTGGAATTGGTGGAGGCTGTGCGCGAGTTCATAGAAAAGCGCGCGATGCCGGAGTTGAAAGGCCATACCGCGTTTCACGCGCGCGTGGCGGCCAATGCGCTGGGCATCGTTTCGCGCGAGCTTTCGCTTGGGCCAGTATCGCTGTCGGATGAAAAGGCGCGGCTTGCTGCTCTCCTCGGCCATGACGGCACGCTGGACGAGTTGAACCGCGAATTGTGCAAACGGATCAGAGAAGGCGCGATGGGCCTGGAAACGCCCGGCCTTGCCGCGCATCTGGAACAGACAACGCGCGACAAGGTGGCGATTGACCAGCCGAATTATTCGGGGTTGCGGTGAGGTTTCTTACCTCCCCCTTGTGGGGAGGTCGAAATTTGCGTCGGCAAATTTCGGGCGGGGGGCCGACGTCGAACACCGTCCCCCACCCGAAAAATCCTTCGCTTCGCTCGAATTTTTCGACC
>Ga0335070_10000185_pt1 | contig 70392 bp, 65 predicted proteins | sample Lox_Sample_13_FD_206722 | JGI IMG/M metagenome (GOLD analysis project Ga0335070, IMG submission 206722) | Soil microbial communities from Loxahatchee National Wildlife Refuge, Florida, United States - Lox_Sample_1.3 | ecosystem: Environmental > Terrestrial > Soil > Wetlands | place: USA... | reverse complement strand
AAGGAGCTGGAACTGCTCATCGTGCAGGACATCATCATGACAGATACGGCGAAGCTTGCTGACGTTGTCCTTCCTGCCAGCAGCTGGGGTGAGAAAGAGGGGACATTCATGGCTGCCACAGGCGATATCCAGAATGTCCCGAAGCTTCTGGCCGAGACAGGACAGTCCATCCCCGACTGGAAGGTATTCAGAAACCTGGCGAGAACCATGAATCGGGACGTCGGTCTCAAGGACCTTGCCGAAATCAGGGCGTCCATTATGGATATGGTGATTACCGCTGCTTCTCATGAAGGAAGACCCTCATTCCACCCCGTTACGCACGTGTTGTCTGAGAAACCGGACAGAGAATATCCCCTGCTCCTTATTACGTCAAATCTGTTGCAGCATTCCGGAGCCCTCTCCGTACTTTCGAAGAACCTCGGTTCCGTTGTCTCAGACGCCTATCTTGAAATCAACCCGAGAGATGCGAAGGAGCATAAGATTCACGATGAAGGGTATGTAAGGGTCACGTCGAGAAGGGGCGAGGTATATCTCAAGGCGATGCTGTCTGATGAGATGCCCGAAGGGACGCTCTTTGCACCGACGCATTTCCCTCACGCAAATGTGAATGCACTGACCCATCCCGCCGCGAACGGGGAAGCTCCAACGGATACGGTGAGGATAGAAAAAGCGTAAAGAAAAAAAGATGAATCGGGTAGGCAGGGATAGGGGCTGGGGTGAAGTCGGGTGATCCCTTTCAAGGACGACAATCCCACGGCTACGCTCCCCTTGGTTACCATCGGGATCATCGTCCTCAATGTCGCCGCCTACCTGTGGGGATTAGTATCTCCTTCCGGAGGAGAGACCTTCGCCTTTTCTTACGGTGCGATACCTCACAATCTGATCACCCTCGAAAGGAGTCAGCCCGTGAGCCCTATCGCTACCATCTTTTCCTCGATGTTTCTCCATGGCGGGCTTCTTCATCTCGGCGGCAATATGCTTTATCTCTGGATCTTTGGTGACAACATCGAAGACAGCATGGGACATCTGAGATTTCTGGCATTCTATCTGCTTGCGGGTGTCATAGCTGCCTACTCCCATGCTTTCACCGAACCACATTCCCGCATACCGATGATAGGCGCGAGCGGAGCGGTATCGGCCGTCCTCGGAGCCTACCTCCTCTTGTTCCCCGGAGCCCAAGTCTATACCCTTCTCTTCTTCGGATTCTTCTGGCAAGTGGTAAAAATCCCGGCCTTGATTGTTATCGGTTTTTGGGCTATTATACAGCTTATCAACGGTCTCGTTACCAAAGGGCTTGCGGGTCAGGGCGGGATAGCCTGGTTCGCACATCTCGGTGGTTTTCTCTTTGGATTGTTGACGATAAAACTGTGGCTGCAAAGAAGGAGATTGAGGCGATGGTAGTCATCTGTCCGAAATGCAAGGTGAAGCTCAAGGTTGGAGACGAGAAGCTATCCCCTCAGGGCACGCCTTTCAAATGCCCGAAGTGCAGCACAGTGCTCCTCGTGAAGAAAGCCGTTTCTCAGGCAAGGCCACTCGATCCACTTAAGGTCCTCGTCGCCCATGAGGATGTCACCGTGCGTGAGAGGGCAAAAGCGATCCTTGAGGCAAGGGACTTTAGAGTCATTACCGCAGCAGACGGAATAGAAGCAATGGTACATGCCACGCGCGAACTGCCGTTCCTTGCCGTCCTCAGTGTTTCCCTTCCCAAGATCTATGGGTTCGAAGTCGGTTCGAGACTGAAGAAAAGACCGGAGACAAGGGACATGAAGAGTATCCTCGTCGCCTCTCTCTACGATAAGGACAGATACCGCAGGGAACCCCTCTCCCTTCATGGCGCCGACGGGTATATCGAGGAGCACGAACTCGAGGATTCCCTTATCGAACAGATCGATTCTCTGAGAGGAATAACGCCGGAGAAAGTTGAGGAACGCGTCGGAAGGGAAAGAATGCGGGGCGGAACTGAGGAAAGAGTCCCGGCCTCAAAGGTTCCTGAGAAAGGGCCAACAGAAGAAAAGGTCGTAACGACTGCTGTCGGCGAATCAGACCGCAAAAAACCGAATGAGATGGTAGAAAAGGCACGACGTCTCGCACGGACCATAGTGGCCGACATCTATCTCTATAACCGCTCTAAGGTAGATGAGGCGATAAAAAACGGGACCTTCCACACAGCCTTTGCATCCGATCTGAAGGAGGGATTGAAGCTCTATGAGGCCAGGATATCGGCTGAAATAAGACGGACCGGTGACTTTTTCAATGAGGCCATAGATAATTTTATAGAGAAGAAACGAAGAGAATTGAGTTAGTCTTCGTAATTCTCATAAAAAAAGAGCAATTTGAAAATATCTCGTAGTATTCTTATTTTTCAGTCTATTTCTGCTGTAATGGGCACTTGCCAACGGCGCTATCAAAAAATTATATTAGCACTCATTGAGGATGAGTGCTAATAAATTTCTTGAGAAAGGAGAAAAGGTTATGAAGTTCAAGCCGTTGAGAGACAGGGTGTTGGTGAAATACACCGAAGAGGCAGAAAAGACCGCTGGGGGGCTTTACATCCCGGACTCAGCCAAAGAGAAGCCTCAGAAGGGTGAGGTTGTTTCAGTAGGCCCCGGCAGAGTTACGGATGATGGGAAGCTCCAGCCGATGTCTGTCAAGGTCGGAGATGTGGTGCTCTTCGACAAGTACTCGGGCTCCAAGGTCACGATGGATAATGTTGAGTACCTGATCATCAGGGAAGAAGATATCTTAGGAATCGTAGAGCAATAAAGGAGGTTACTCATGGCTAAACAACTGATTTTTGACGAAGAGGCACAGAGAGGGATACTGAGCGGAGTCACCCTCTTGACGAAAGCCGTCAAGGCAACCCTCGGCCCGAAGGGAAGAAACGCGATCCTGGACAAGAAGTATGGGGCGCCGACCATCACAAAGGACGGGGTTACCGTTGCAAAAGAGATAGAGCTGAAGGACCCGTGGGAGAACATGGGTGCACAGCTTGTGAGGGAAGTGGCGTCCAAGACGTCGGACGTGGCCGGTGATGGGACGACGACGGCAACGGTCCTGGCCCATGCCATTTACCGGGAAGGGATAAAGAACGTTGTGGCAGGCGGAAACCCCATGGATCTGAAAAGGGGAATCGAGAAGGCTGTCGAGATTGTCCTTGAAGACCTCAAGAAACTGAGCAAGCCGGTGGCAGACAAGAAAGAGATCGCCCAGGTCGGTACGATCTCGGCCAATAACGATCCGTCAATCGGGGAGCTTATCGCTGAGGCGATGGATAAGGTCGGAAAAGACGGGGTTATTACCGTGGAAGAGGCAAAGAGCATGGCTACAACACTCGATGTTGTCGAAGGAATGCAATTCGACCGAGGCTACATCTCTCCCTATTTCATAACGGATCCTGACAGGATGGAGTGCAATCTCGAAGATGCATTTATTCTCATTAATGAGAAGAAGATATCGAACATGAAGGATCTTCTTCCTATCCTTGAGCAGACCGCGAAGATGGGCAAGCCCCTTCTCATCCTCGCTGAGGACGTTGAGGGTGAGGCCCTTGCGACGCTCGTCGTCAACAAGCTTCGTGGCACCCTCCAGGTTTGCGCTGTCAAGGCGCCGGGCTTTGGAGACAGGAGGAAGGCAATGCTCGAAGATATCGCAATCCTCACGGGCGGCACGATGATCTCCGAGGACCTCGGCATCAAGCTTGAGAGCGTAAAGATCACCGACCTCGGAAGGGCAAAGAAGATCACCGTTGATAAGGAGAATACAACGATCGTTGAAGGCGCCGGTGATGCTGCAAAGATCCAGGGCAGGGTAAAGCAGATAAAGGCACAGATCGAAGAGACGACCTCCGACTATGACCGTGAGAAGCTTCAGGAGCGCCTTGCTAAGATCGTCGGGGGAGTTGCGGTGATCAATGTGGGGGCAGCCACTGAGACGGAGATGAAGGAGAAGAAGGCACGGGTCGAAGACGCCCTTCACGCAACCAGGGCTGCTGTCGAAGAAGGCATTGTGCCTGGAGGCGGCGTCGCGCTCCTCAGGTGCATCTCTTCATTGAAGAACCTTAAGCTCGACAACCATGATCAGAAGATCGGCGTCGGCATCGTTATGAAGGCCCTCGAAGAGCCGATCCGCCAGATCGTTAACAACGCAGGTCTTGAGGGATCCGTCATCGTCGAGAAGGTTAAGGCATCGAAGGATGCGAACTACGGCTTTGATGCCCAGAACGAAGAGTATGTCGACATGATGAAGGCGGGGATCATCGACCCCACAAAGGTTACAAGAACGGCCCTCCAGAATGCGTCCTCCGTCGCTTCCCTGATGCTTACGACATCGGTAATGGTCTCGGAACTCCCTGAAGAGGAGAAGAAGATGCCTCCGATGCCCGGCGGCGGCGGCATGGAAGGGATGTACTAAGAGAAGTCGTCCAGGAAGCGATTCAGTTTCAAAGAGGGCGGTTGGAGAAATCTCCAACCGCCCTCTTTTTCTGCCTTGAAACAGATGAAGCCTCGCCACACAAAGACGGCCTTTCTTCAATAATGTGCGCACCAGGAGGGCCTGTCGCGTCCCCAAAAGACATTTCGGATTAAGCAACGGAATGCCTGATCACAGTAACAAACGCTCCAGAACATCTTGTCCAAGCTGCATGATATAACCAGAACTCTTTTCAGGCCACATTCCGGAAGCCTGCTTCCATAGCTTTCCGCGGTTGCAAAATACTGCGGAAACATACTAATATCTAAAGAAAAATAAGGGAGGGAGATGGCGAGAACTCCTGAAGACAAAGCCCGTGAAGAGATTGACAGGATGCTGACAAATGCGGGCTGGCATGTCTGTGATTATAAGGAAGCAAATATCCATGCACACCCCGGCGTTGTTATCAGAAATTTTCCCTTAAAAGCAAAACACGGCATCGCTGATTATCTCTTCTATATTGACGGCAAGGCAGCCGGTATAATAGAGGCCAAGAAAGAGGGCGAAACCCTCACCGGCGTTGAGGTCCAGTCCGACAAATACAAAAAAGGCCTCCCTGATATTCTCCCTGCCTGGCATCGGCCACTGCCCTTCTGTTATGAATCAACCGGGCTTGAGACGAGGTTCACCAGCTATCTTGAACCCGACGCCCGATCAAGACAGGTCTTCTCTTTCCATCGTCCTGAAACGTTCCATGAGTGGCTCACCTATTCAGGAGAAGTATCGCTCGATAAGGCAGCCGAGATCGCAGAAATTTATTGGCCCCCTTCCACTCTGCGCTCACGCCTCCGCAAGATGCCGAATCTTATTGAGGAAGGTCTCTGGCCTGCCCAGATAAAGGCGCTCACGAACCTTGAGAAATCGATGAGCGATAACAAGCCCCGCGCTGTTGTCCAGATGGCGACCGGCTCGGGCAAAACCTTCACTGCCGTCACCTTCATCTACCGACTGCTCCGCTTCGGAGAGGCAAAGCGTGTCCTGTTCCTTGTGGACAGGGCAAATCTCGGACGCCAGACACTCAAGGAGTTCCAGCAGTACCGGTCACCCTACAACCCTTACAAGTTCACAGAAGAATACATTGTCCAGCAGCTCACTTCGAACAAGATAGACAGGACCGCCCGTGTCTGCATCTGCACAATCCAGCGGCTCTATTCGATTCTCAAAGGAGAAGAGCTTTCCGAAGAGGATGATGAACATACAGTGGCCGGTCTTGAGACGGTTTACAAGGAGCCGCCGCCCATAGAATATAATCCCCAGGTGCCCATCGAGACCTTTGATGTGATCATTACCGATGAATGCCACCGCTCCATCTATAACCTCTGGCGGCAGGTGCTCGAATACTTCGACGCCTTTCTCATCGGCCTCACCGCAACGCCGAACAAGCAGACCTTCGGCTTCTTCAACCAGAACCTTGTGATGGAGTATCCCCATGAGCAGGCGGTTGCCGACGGCGTGAATGTGAATTACGATGTCTACGAGATACGCACAGAGATCACAGAAGGAGGCTCAAAGGTGGACGCGGGTTATATTGTGGACAAGCGCGACCGCGAGACCCGAATTGTCCGCTGGGAAAAGCTGGATGAGGACTTTACCTACACTGCCGAGCAGCTCGACCGGGACGTTGTCGTGCCCCCACAGATACGTACCATTGTCCGGGCCTTCAGGGACAAGCTCTTTACCGAAATATTCCCAGGCAGGACAGAGGTGCCGAAGACCCTCATTTATGCAAAGGACGACTCCCATGCAGAAGACATCGTGAAGATCGTGCGGGAGGAGTTCAACAAGGGCAACGAGTTCTGCCAGAAGATCACCTACAAGACCACAGGAAAGAAGACGGACGAGCTTATCGCTGAATTCAGAAACAGCTATTTCCCGCGCATTGCCGTTACTGTGGACATGATCGCAACAGGCACAGACATCAAGCCCCTCGAAATCGTCTTCTTCATGAGACAGGTCCAGTCCCGCGCCTACTTTGAGCAGATGAAGGGCCGGGGCGTGCGAGTGATTAGTGAGACAGACCTTCAGTCCGTCACTCCTGATGCAAAATCCAAGGACCACTTTGTGATTGTGGATGCGGTGGGCGTCTGCGAGGCTGCGAAGACAGATTCCCGGCCCATGGACCGGCAGCGGACAGTTTCTCTCGAAAAGCTCCTCCAGGCTGTTGCCCTCGGCAGCATTGATACTGATGTCATTTCATCAATTGTCGCGCGGTTTGCACGGCTTGAGCGCAGAATCACAAAAGAGGACAATGCAGAAATAAGGAAACTTGCCGATGGCAAGGGACTCAAAGAACTGACGAGCGTTCTTGTGCAGTCCCTCGATCCTGACCGACATATTGAGCTTGCCCGCGCCGAGCAAAGCGAGGCAGGCGGGACAGGCGAACTGACAGAGGAGCAGATAAAAAAAGCTGCTGAAAAGCTGATCAAGAGTGCGGTGAAGCCCCTGCATAACCCTAAAGTCAGGGAAAAGATACTTGAGATTTATAAGAAGACAGAGCAGACCATCGATACAGTCAGCACTGACGAGATTAAGGCCGCAGGCTTCAGCAAGGAGGCACTGGAGAAGGCAAAGGGAATGGTCCAGTCCTTCGAGCAGTTCATCAAAGAGCATAAAGACGAGATAACGGCGTTACAGATTCTTTACAGCAAACCCTATAAGACAAGATTGAAGTATGAGCAGGTGAAGGAGCTTGCAGGACTCATCGAAAAGCCGCCCTACTTCTGGAAGGTAGATAACCTCTGGAACGCTTATGCTTCGCTCGAAAAGTCAAAGGTCCGCGGCGCCAGCGCCCCGCATATCCTGACAGACCTCGTCTCGCTTGTCCGCTTTGCCATGCATCAGGAGAATGAGCTTGTGCCTTTTCCTGAGAAAGTTCAGGTCAACTTCAGCGCATGGATGGCACAGCAGGAGAATCAGGGCAAGAAATTCACTGACGAGCAGCGCTGCTGGCTCGAAATGATCCGCGACCACATCGCCGCGAATTTGAGTATCGAGACGGATGATTTTGACCTTGCGCCTTTTGCGCAGCAGGGCGGATTGGGGAAGGTGCATCAGGTCTTTGGGAATGAGTTGAATAAGATTATTGAAGAGTTGAATGGAGTGCTTGCGGCATGAGAAACGCAGAAATCGATTTTGATGAATTATATCAGCTACCCTCTGATTGGAAATGGCACTCCTTAGAAGATTTGATAAGCGTGCCTAAGCGTGACATTGTCGACGGCCCATTTGGGTCAAATCTTAAGGCTTCAGAATATTTAGACGAGGGTGTGCCTGTCGCACGTCTACAGAACATTAATCGAAACGAGTTTATTCACAAGAACATCAAGTTCATATCAAAAAAGAAAGCAGAGATGCTTAGTAGGCATAGTTTCCATTCAGGTGATATCCTGATCACCAAACTGGGCGACCCATTAGGAAAGGCCTGCATCGTTCCCGAAACTATTCCACACGGAATCATTGTCGCGGATATTGTGCGGGTTAGAACAACCAATGGAATGGATAAGCGTTACTTGACATATGCCATTAACTCCCCATTTATAGCACGACAGTTTGAGAAACATATTAAAGGCACAACAAGGCCTAGAGTAAATCTTGGTATCATAAGAAAGCTTCCCATTCCAGTAGCGCCTAAAAAGCAGCAACCTCTCATCGTCGCCGAAATCGAAAAGCAATTCTCCCGCTTGGACGAGGCGGTGACGGGGCTCAAGCGCGTCAAGGGAAATCTCAAACGCTACAAAGCCGCTGTCCTTAAGGCCGCTGTTGAGGGGAAGCTGACAGAAGAATGGCGCAAGGCACATCCCAACGTCGAAAGAGGAGAACACCTTTTAAAACGCATCCTCGCCGAGCGGAAGAAGAAGTGGGAAGAAAAGAATCCGGGCAAGAAATACAAAGAGCCTGCCGCGCCTGATACTTCAAGTCTGCCCGAATTGCCGAAGGGGTGGACGTGGGCAACGGCGGAACAATTGACAGACGAGAATCGAGCGATCACATACGGCGTGATCAAACTGGGAGAAACGTTTGCCGGGGGTGTCCCTGTTCTCAGGTCGAGTGATGTTCGTCAATTACGAATCGATTTAGCAAACGTAAAGAGCATCTCACCTAAAATAGCAGCAAACTATCGCAGAACCTTTCTTAAAGGTGGTGAAGTCGTTATAACTGTCCGTGGAACATTGGGTGGTATTGCAGTCGTTCCACCTCAATGCAACGGATTCAATGTCTCTCGGGAAGTGGCGATGTTGGCGTTAGTGGAGCCTGCAATGGCGGACTTAATCGCTGCCTTCATTGCATCTGCCCCAGTGGAAACTTGGTTGATGCGTCGCACGACGGGTATAGCATACACTGGGATAAATATCGAAACACTAAAGATGCTGCCAGTCCCAATTCCGCCGTTTGTTGAGCAAACAGTAATTGTCGCAGAAGTCGAGCGGCATTTGTCTGTTATCACAGAAATCGAAACTGCGGTTACCACCAATCTCAAGCGCTCCGAACGCCTGCGGCAGGGGATTTTGAAAAAGGCGTTTTCAGGCGGGCTAATGAAATGACAGACAATAACGAAAAGCCGTCTCTCATCCCGCCTCACGGCGGATATCGCAAACTGCGCTCTTACCAGACCGCTGAACTCGTCTACGATGCGACTGTGGTTTTTTGTGACCGTTTCATCGAGAAGCGGTCGCGTACGCACGACCAGATGGTGCAGGCGGCACGGAGCGGTGTGCAGAACATCGCCGAAGGGAGCATGGCCTCGGCAACCTCGAAGAAGACAGAACTCAAACTGACCGGCGTTGCCCGGGCAAGCCTGGAAGAACTGCTACTCGATTATCAGGCCTTTCTTCGGCAGAAGGGTTTGCGCCTCTGGACGAAGGATTCTCCAGAGGCCCTTGCGGTGAGAAGAAAGTATTCGTCGTACAAGTCTGACGCGTCGGACAGGTCTGACCCCTATTCTTTGAGAACAGCCTCTGCTGAGGTTGCGGCGAACACATTAATTTGCCTGATCAACCAGGCCAGTTACCTTCTTGGACGGCAGTTACAGCGATTAGAGCAGCAGTTTCTCACCGAAGGCGGCTTTACAGAAAGACTTTACAAAGCCCCTACGCAGGCCAGAAAGACAAAATGAAGAAAGCCCCTCGCTACCGCACATCGCATTTAATCGAAGATCAATTCGAACCGGGGTCAAACGGACAAGTACTCAAGAACAAACTTGGCATCAGGTCGCCTCTTCAGGCCGGATTACCCCTTCTCAATTTCGGCTTGATAAGCGGGGAAAAGAAGAAGGAATATTTCGAAGCGATTCAGGCCGGACTGGACAAAAACTACGCCCCGATGGAGAAACTATTCTTGATGATTATCGAGAAGAGTGACGTGGTTTTATGATTCTTTCCGAGTTTTCACTCTTTTTGAGTTTGCGCACTATAGATTCAACAGATGCCCCGGTCTCAATAGCTGTTGAGGTGGCCACATTGGTGATAAGTGCCTGATGATATTTTTCTGACACTTTCAGATAAGGATTGGTTTCGAATAATGACTTTCTTGACACACATTATTATACCATTTGATTGCGTCACTTCGAAAGGCATAAGGCAATGACTAACGGCTCTGCGACAATTGTCCAAAAACTCTGGAATTATTGCAACGTCCTGCGTGACGACGGGATGAGCTATGGCGACTACGTGGAACAGCTCACCTATCTGCTTTTCCTCAAGATGGCGGACGAGCGTTCCAAGCCACCGTACAACCAGAAAAGCTCTATTCCCTCTGGTTACGACTGGTCAAGCCTCTTGAAAAAGGACGGCGATGCGCTTTTTGACCATTACCGCCATACGCTCGAAGAACTGGGCAACAAGAAAGGTCTCCTCGGCCTCATCTTCGCCAAGGCTCAGAACAAGTTTCAGGACCCTGCGAAGCTCCGAAGGCTTCTCGTTGATCTCATCGACAAGGAAAACTGGTCATCCATGAGCGCGGATGTGAAGGGCGACGCTTATGAGGGCCTGCTTGAAAAAAATGCACAGGATACCAAGTCAGGAGCAGGCCAGTACTTTACACCCAGGCCACTGATCCAGGCGATGGTTGATGTCATGGCTCCGAAACCGAAGGAGACGATATGCGATCCTGCGTGCGGCACAGGGGGCTTTCTGCTCGCTGCCCACGACTATATCATCAAACACTATCCCAATCTTACCAAGGATGAGAAAAAGTTCCTGAAAGAAAAGGCCCTGCGCGGATGGGAGTTGGTCCAAAACACTGCCCGGCTTTGTGCCATGAACATGATGCTCCACGGCATTGGCGGCGACGATCTACCGCTGACGGTTGCGGACTCTCTCGCGAGTGATCCGGGTGAGCGGTTTGATATGGTTTTAACCAATCCTCCCTTCGGCAAAAAGAGCAGCACCATGATCGTGGCAGAGGACGGGAAAGCCACAAAGGAGAAAGAGACGATCGAGAGGGACGACTTCTGGGCAACAACATCGAACAAGCAATTGAACTTTGTCCAGCATATAAAGACTCTGCTTAGGCAGAACGGGAAGGCAGCGATGGTTATCCCTGACAACGTGCTCTTCGAAGGCGGAGCTGGTGAGACGGTCAGGCGCAAGCTCCTGCACGAATGCGAGGTGCATACGCTCCTCCGCCTGCCGACAGGTCTCTTTTATGCTCAAGGAGTCAAGGCGAACGTCATCTTCTTTGACAAAAAACCGGCCTCTGAGACACCATGGACAAAAAAACTCTGGATTTATGACTTCAGGACGAACAAGGACTTCACCCTCAAGACAAATCCTTTGAAGTGCGAAGACCTGGATGAGTTCTTGAAATGCTTCAACCCTGAGAACCGGCAGCACCGGAAGGCCACGTGGTCTGAGAAAAACGCTGATGGCCGCTGGCGGTCATATGAGTATGAAGAACTGATCAACCGCGACAAGGCGAGCCTCGACATCTTCTGGCTTAAAGACCAAAGCCTCGAAGACTCAGAAAACCTTCCTGACCCAGGCGTTATCTCCCGCGAAATCGTTGACGACCTCGAAGCAGTGCTGGAGCAGTTTAAGTTGATTGCTGAAGATTTGGGGGAAGAATAATTTTCGGGAGGGACGATATGAATTTAGAGAAACTTGGAAAGGTTGATCTAAGAATGAACATGGGTTGGAGACCTCCTACAACCCTTCGTAGTAATAGGTCCTCTTCGCTTAATAGTCAGTCGGCTTATTAAGCGACAGTTGAATTAAGGAAAAGCAGGTATCCCCTTGGTGAGGCCCTTTTCCCCCGCTTTATTTTGTAACGCAAGATGTGCCTTTCCCTTTACATTTTCCCCCGTCTTTTGGCATTCTAAAGAGGTAGATATTCTGCAAAGTTTTTCTAAGAAGACAGGTTAGGCGATATCCTGATCAGGAGAAGACTTCCTCGAGTAATCCGACATGAGAAGGAATCTGGTTGTCATAACGATATCCCTTTTGTTTCTCTTTCTCTCGTATTCCGTAGCTGAGATGTTGTTCCCTCTTCCTTTCGGAAACAAGGCGATCGAGTTCGAGATCGAGCGGGGAGCGACGTACCGGCAAGTGGTCGAGGCCCTTGCCCAGAGGGGATTGGTGAGGGACAAGTGGGTATTCCACGTTCTCGGGAGGGTAACCGGTATAGACCGGAAGGTGAAGGCAGGTTATTATTCCCTCTGGGGAAGTATGAGCCCTCTCGGGATATTCAATGCAATACGGTCAGGCAAAATCATTGAGTATGAAATAACGGTGGTCCCCGGCGATTCCCTGCGGGAAATAGGTGAAAAGTTCTCTGCGCTTCCGGCGATGGACGGAGTCGAATTTCGCCGGTTATGCACGGATAGGGAATTCCTCGATTCCTTTGATATTGACGCGCCTTCCCTCGAGGGTTATCTATTCCCGGATACGTACCGGTTTCCAAAGGGCCTTGAGATGAAAGAGGTATTATCAATGATGGTGAACAGGCTGAGGGAATCCTATGATGATGACATGATGGCGAGGACCCTCGAACTCGATATTTCCGAGAAGGACCTCCTGACCATGGCTTCAATTATAGAAAAAGAGGCTGTTGCCGATGACGAAAGACCTCTTATAGCAGCCGTATATTTTAACCGTCTAAAGAAGAACATGCCCCTCCAGGCAGACCCGACTGCAATATACGGGATAAAGGCAGCACGAGAGAAGATAACGCGGAATGATCTCTTCACGAAGACACCGTATAACACCTATGTGATCAAGGGGCTCCCTCCCGGCCCTATCGCATCTCCCGGTCTTAAATCAATCATTGCTGCCCTTCACCCCGCAGACGTCCCTTACCTGTATTTCGTTTCGAACAATGACGGCACCCATAATTTTTCTGAGACACTCAGCCAGCATGCCGAGGCAGTAAGGGCTTACAGGGATAAGAAGAGGATACAAAGAGAAGGTTAAGGACAGGAGGGTGAATTCTCTCTGCCGGTGAGGCAGCAGGAGGCTCTATGCGCGTGATAAAGCAGAGAAAGAAGACGAGAGTGATCCACGTCGGTAGCGTGGCCATCGGAGGTAATAACCCCATCTCCGTCCAATCTATGACAAAGACTGATACGAGAGATGTAAAATCAACGGTGAAGCAGATAAGGGCTCTCGCAGGGAGCGGCTGCGAAATCATAAGGATCGCAGTGCCGGATCTGGAAGCGGCAAAGGCTCTCGGGAGGATCAAAAGGTCGGTCTCGATCCCCGTCATTGCCGACATCCACTTTGACTGGAGGCTGGCGCTCGAAGCGATTCGTCAGGGAGTTGACGGCCTGAGGATCAATCCCGGCAACATCGGCACACGGTGGAAGGTGGCCGAGGTCGTTTCGGCTGCCTCAGACAGGGCAATCCCCATAAGGATCGGTGTGAATGCCGGTTCCCTGCCGAAGAGGCTCGTCGAAAAATACGGTCATCCCGTTCCAGAAGCCCTTGTCGAGAGTGCAGCGGAACATATAGAGATCCTTGAAGGGCTGAGGTTCAGGGACATAAAGGTTTCTCTCAAGGCGTCAAACGTTCCGATGACGGTTGATGCGTACAGACTCTTTACCCGAAGATTCAGATATCCCCTTCACATCGGCATATCAGAAGCGGGCCCGCTTTTCACGGGGATGATAAAGAGTTCCGTCGGCCTCGGCATACTCCTCTCTGAAGGCATAGGTGATACCATGAGGGTTTCGCTTTCTGCCGATCCTCTCGAGGAAGTGAAGGTCGCTTTTGAGATCCTGAAATCTCTCGGACTCAGGCAGAAGGGCCCCAATATCATTTCGTGCCCGACCTGCGGAAGGTGCGAGATAGACATCAGGGGAATTGCAGCGAAGGTGGAGAAGAGGCTGGAGAAGATTGACAAGCCAGTGACCGTAGCTGTCATGGGCTGCGTTGTCAACGGACCGGGCGAGGCTCGCGAGGCTGACATCGGTATAGCAGGAGGCAAGGGCTTTGGACTCCTTTTCAGAAAAGGGAAGGTCGTAAAGAAGGTGTCCGAGGACAACCTCCTTGATGAACTTCTCGGGGAGATCGAGGGGTAGTCCTCTCCTATCATTCTTCTCTTTATATGTCTTCCTGACGGACCTTCGCGACGATCATTGACAATGCAGGGATAGTGGGGTATAGTTACACCATGCGAGGATTGGAAGAGAGCAAAATCTAGCTCCTGAGGAGGTTCTTATGGCAAGCAGGAAATTGTTGGACAAGCTCAATGATGCAATTGCGAGGGAGATTCAGGTGAGCGTGCAGTACATGTGGCAGCACGTGATGGTGAGAGGCATTAATTCCGAGTCGTTGGGCGGCGTCTTCAAGGGGATAGCGATGGCTGAGATGAAACATGCAGAGGAGATCGCCGAAAGGCTCGATTACCTTGGAGGTGTCCCGACAACAAAGCCTACCCCCATCGAAGTCGGCAAGACCGCTCAGGAGATGCTCAGGATAGATAAAAAGGCGGAAGAAGATGCGATGGAACTTTATAAAGAAATCGTTGCCCTCGCCGATAAAGAAGGAGACATTGTAACAAAAAAGCTTTTTGAAAGCATCCTCTCCGACGAAGAGAAGCATCACAACACCTTCTCAACTCTTTTGGAAGACTAGGGAGGCCGGTAAGGGCTCCCTGCAAGCAACCCTGCAGATTTCTGCGGGGTTGTCTGTTTTATGAAGAGCTGAAGCTTGACAAGAATCATTCTAATGTGATAATAATTATAAGTGATCGACGGATGCTGCGTATTCATTGTCGACGAGTGGGGTCATAGACTCCTGATCCAAAGAAGAGATACGGAGGAGAGTGACATGGCAGAGGTGAGCACAGAGGCAGGACAGTATGTATGTCAGCAGTGCGGGTATATATATAACCCTGCAAAGGGAGACAAGAAAGGGAATATCCCTCCCGGAGTGACGTTTGAAGAACTGCCGGAAGATTGGGTCTGCCCTCTCTGCGGTGCAAGGAAAGCACGATTCTCTCCCATGCTGGACTAAGGAGGAACACTATGTGCATGGCTTATGAGATGAGATGCAGATGCGGAAGCAAGAGTGCGAGTTTTCAGTTCAAAGACAATGTGATGTCTCAGGAGATCCTCCGGGGTCTCTACTGCCCCAGCTGCTCGTCTGACATGTCGATTAATCCGGAGACGATGGTCGTTGACAACGGCTGGGTCATTGAATACGATATGGATGTGGCCAGGTTTATGGGGCAGAAGATCGGAAACGCCGTCATCACGTCCGATTTTCTCTTCGATGCCGGATACTGCACATGGAACGGCATGTATCCCGGTGATCATCTTGAAAGCATCAAGGAGCGTGAGTGCATAACAGCCCTTGCAAAGAAGGATCCTACCCTCTATCTGAAAGAGATGAAATCCTGGGCAACGGAGAGGATAAAGAGGTTACAGAAGGAAGGATGGCGAAAGGCCTATGACGGAGAACCGAACAAAAGATAAGGGTAAGAGCCCTTGCAGCGTGAAATATGCGCCTGTCCCCGAGTTTGTCGCATGCCCGAAATGCGGCGAGGATATAGAACTCTGGTCTGACGAAGAAGAGACGGTCTGTTTTTTCTGCGGCCACAAGGTCTTCAAAAAGGAGACGAGCGTTCGTTAAATGATCCTTTCTGAGATTAATCTGCTGTCAAAGGAGTGTTTATGAAGGCTGTTGAACTGAAAAACGGCATCTTCTGGGTCGGAGCCATCGATTGGGCCGTCCGTGACTTTCATGGTTACGCCACGCCCCGGGGTACGACATACAACAATTATCTTATCCTTGACGACGAGACAACCCTGCTCGACACGGTCAAGTATGATTTTTCGGATATCACTATCAAGAACATCTTGAGCGTCACCGATCCTTCGAGGATACGGCATGTTGTGATCAATCACATCGAGAATGACCACGCCACAAGCCTCGACAGGATCATGGAGCTGACCCCCAATGCCACGATCCATATAACGGAGAAGGGCAGAAAAGGGCTCGAAAGGTTCTTTGACCTATCGCGATGGAATGTAAAGGTCGTCAAGACGGGAAGCGAGCTGTCGATTGGAAAGAGGACCCTGTTCTTCATCGAAACCCCGATGCTTCACTGGCCTGACTCGATGATGACCTACATCAAGGAAGAAAAGATCCTTGTCAGTCAGGACGGATTCGGACAGCACATCGCTTCGGCTGTCAGGTTCGATGACGAGTTCGTGACCTGCGAATCGATGTCGGAGCTTCAGGACGCTGTCGTGGATTATTACGCGAATATCCTCATGCCCTTTGGGCCTATCATTAAGGCAAAGCTCGCAGAGATTCAGAAGCTGGAATTGGAGATAGAGATGATTGCCCCTGATCACGGCATCATCTGGAGATCGGAACCGCAGAAAGTCATACAGTCCTATCTCGACATGGCAGAAGGAAAGGCAAACCTGAGCGTCCCTATCATCTACGATACGATGTGGCACAGCACGGAAAAGATGGCGCTGCCGATTATGCAGGGGATTAAGGATGAAGGGGTTGAATGCAAGGTGATTAAACTGAGGGCCTCACCCATGAGCGTTGCCATTAAGGAGTTCTGGAGAGCGCGGGGCTGTCTTATCGGGACACCGACCCTAAACAACATCATGTATCCGACGGTCGCTGAATTTCTGACGCATGTGAGAGGCCTGAGACCCAAGAACAGGATCGTCGGCGCCTTCGGAAGTTACGGCTGGGGTGGCGGGGCTGTGAAAGAAGCCTATGAGGAGTTCAAGAGGATGGGGCTCGAGATCTTTGAGCCCGGCTTACAGATCCTCTATCGGCCGTCCCTTGAGGATGAGACGAAGTGCTATGAGTTTGGGCGGGAGTTTGCACAAAAGGTGAAAGAATATCACCTGAAATTTTAGATACTGCTTCAGATATTTTCAGCTATTCTAGCCACTGAGGTCGCGGAGGGAAAGGGACGGGCACGAAGAGTTCTTGAGCGGACCTTCTCCTCAGAGAACGCTGTATCAATTATCACCACATTACAAGGAGGTTTTGATGTCAAAGACGGAAAAGAATCTTCAGGACGCATTTGCAGGGGAATCACAGGCAAACAGGAAGTATCTTGCCTTCGCAAAGAAGGCCGAGCAGGAAGGGTACAAACAGGTGGCAAAGCTCTTCAGGGCAGCTGCTGAGGCGGAGACCGTCCATGCCCATAACCATCTGAGAGAATTGGGCGGCATAAGGAGTACGAAGGAGAACCTCGATGAAGCGATCAACGGTGAATCCTATGAGTTCCAGAAGATGTACCCTCGCATGATTGAGGACGCAAAGGAGGAGAAGAATAACGGGGCCCTCAGGACATTTACCTATGCCAATGATGTCGAGAAGGTGCACGCAGAGCTCTATAGACAGGCCCTGGCAAGTCTCGGGAACAACCCTGCCGTTGACTACTACGTCTGTCAGGTCTGCGGCTTCACTGCGGAAGGCGAAGCACCCGATGAGTGCCCTGTCTGCAAAGCGAAGAAGCAGGCCTTTAAGAAGATTGACTGATGAAGGTCATCGCATTCCTCGGGAGTCCAAGACCCGATGGAAATACCGAGACCCTTCTTAAGGAGACATTAAAGGGTATCGGCGAAACAGGACATGATATTCAGCTCTTCAGACTGAATGACATGGATATAAAGCCCTGTCAGAATTGCGGGGGATGTGAACAAACGGGAATCTGCATTATCCGTGACGACATGGCCCAGATTTTCGAAGCCATCAGGAAGGCCCACAGAATCATCCTTGCCTCCCCTATTTTTTTCTACGGTCTGAGCGCCCAGGCAAAGGCGATGGTGGACAGGTGCCAGGCCTTCTGGTGCGAGAAGTATCTCCTGAAGAGACCCATTCCCGAAGGACGGTATGGGAGGAAAGGGCTCTTGCTCCTCGTCGGCGGGATGAAAAAAGAGGCAGGCATTCAGTGTTCTGAGACAACGGCAACGGCATTCTTCAGGACGGTCAGTGTTCCCTCTCACGAGACCCTCGGCTTTTTGGGAGTTGATGCGAAGGGCGCGATATTCGGCCATCCCACTGCGCTCAGGGATGCAGCCGAGGCAGGCAAGAGGCTCGTGGAATAATTCCTGTCCGAATCGAGCGAGGTAACCTTAAGTTGCAAACATCTGTCAGACAGGATAGCGTTGTGCAACGGGATGGTTGATTCATGAGTGAGGCGCTTCCATCCTGTCCGCATTACGTCCAGTTCTATCCAACCCTCCGCTGCAACATGAACTGTTCTTTTTGTTTCAATGCCGGAATCACAAAGAGCGACGATATAACCGTAGAAGTTTTCAGGCGGCTGGCAGGAATCCTTGCACATGCCGGCGTTCGTGAGATCGACATCCTCGGAGGCGAACCGACGCTCCATAGCAGCATCGAAGAGATCGTTCGAGCCGCCTGTGGTGAAGGGTTAGCGGTCTCTCTGAGTTCCAATGGTTCACGCGTTCCGGTCATGATGGAACTCCTCGATGCCTTTGGCGATTCCTGTTCCCTCGGCGTTTCCCTCAACGGAGCTGAGATCGATAGTCCCCTCGACGCATTTCTGACGGTCCATAAGCCCCTTGTCAAATCGTTATACAGAGAGACTGCGGGCTCGAACGAGAGTATCAGCGCGATCCTTTCGAAAGGAATCAGGAAGTATTATCTGATCTATCCCGACATCATCGCCGGCAATCGGAAGCACTCCATACCGTTCCAGCAGTTTCACCATGCTATCGAGACGCTGAGGAAGTCCGTGCCGAATACGGAGCCTGTGTACTGCTCAGGGTTTCTTCCAGATGCCGCAACCTATCCCGGGCTCCTCGCTGCGAGATGCTCGGCAGGAGTGACCAAACTCGGAATCTTGCCCGACGGTTCTGTCTTTCCCTGTAACCTTTTTTTCGGAATGGAGGAGTTTTATCTCGGAAATATCCTTCACGACAGATTCGAGCTTATATGGAACTCTCCGAAACTCCATTTCTTCAGAGGATTTGCGAAAAATCGATGTCCGGTGAGTCACTGCCGGCTCCATGCGGAATGCCACGGTGGATGCCCGGCCCACAGCGTCAAGTACTACGGCAGCCTCAATGGACCAGACCCAAGGTGCGCGCAACTGCCTCTTTCCCTGCCTCTGCGATAAGGAGAGCGGTTCCTTATAAGCACCGCCTACTTCCTCTTGAACATCTTTTTCATGTCATCGAGGGAGAAGAATATCCTCGTCGGCCTTCCATGGGGACACTGATCAGGCTTGTCGGTCTTTTCGAGGTCCGAGAGGAGTCTCCGGAACCCTTCCTGCGAAAGGATCTCTTTGCCCCTTACAGAGGCATGACACGCTATCCGTGCAGCGATACCCTCTTTGAGCGAGCTGTCAGGCTGCGTTCCTTCGATCATGGCAGCAGCGGCGTCCGATAGAATTCCCCGCAAATCTCCGCCCTTCAAGGCATCGGGAAGGGCGCGGACAATGACGGTATCATGCCCGAAATCATCGATCTCCATCCCCATCTCAGCAAGCAACCCCTTATTTTGAAGGATAACACTATATTCCTTATGAGACAACCTTATCTGGGAAGGGAAAAGGAGCTGATGGGAATCAAGATTGACCCCGCGAGAAAGCCTTTCGTAAAGGATCCTTTCATGGGCGGCATGATGGTCTATGAGTGTCAGACCGCCCTTGCCAGCCATGGCGATGAAGGTATCACCAAGGTACATGAAGGGAAGAGAAGGCTCGTAAAGGAATTCGACATTTTCAGAGACCTGTCTGTCTGATGAAGGCGCTCGCCCATACTGCAGAGATGGAGGGACCACTCCATCATTGATATCAGAGGAAAGCGGTGTTTCACCGTCTGTCCAAACGGGCGCTCGCGTGAAAGGCTCGACGTACTCCATCCGTTCCTTTCTTACAGCATCCCTGAGACTCCCGCTCACAAGACGATAGATTTCGTCCTTATTCTGAAACCTCACTTCACGCTTTGTTGGATGCACGTTACAATCGACCTTTGCCGGGTCAATATCGATGTAAAGGAAAAAGACGGGATGTCTGTCCCGGGGGAGTATCCCCTCGAAGGCCTTATAGACGGCATGGGAGATGGTCTGGTCTTTGACGGGACGTCTGTTCAAAAAGATGAACTGGTGGCTCTTGCTGTTTCTGAAATTATCCGGTCGCGAAAAAAAAACTGCCATTTTGATCCCATCGCCTTCGGCTTCGACGGTTGAAAGACCTTCCATAAACTCACGCCCGTAAATCTGCAGAATCCTCTCACCCCGGCCGGATGCCCTTGGAAGCACCATCGTCTCCTGATTTGCGGTGATCAGTCTGAAGCCGATTTCCCAATGCGAAAGCCCTTCCCTTGTGACGGTATCGATGATATGGAAGAGTTCGGTATTGTCTGACTTGAGGAATTTCTTTCGTGCCGGGGTATTAAAGAAAAGGTCCCGCACCTCAAGGGTCGTACCGATCGATGGAGCATCTCTCGTCTCCATGACTTTTCCGGCCTGAATCTCGATGGCTAGGCCTGAAGAAGCGTTTTTCTGTCCCGTAACGAGTTTCATCCTGGATACAGCCGCGATGGATGGGAGGGCCTCGCCTCTGAATCCCATCGTCGTAATATGGAAGAGGTCATCGTCATCCCTCAGTTTGCTGGTGGCATGGGGTTCGATGGACAGGAGGGCATCCTCTCTGTCCATTCCAACGCCATTGTCCGTGACCCTGATGAGCCCTTTCCCCCCTCGAAGGACCTCAACACGTATCTCGGTGCTGCCGGCATCTATGGCATTTTCAATGAGTTCCTTTACGACAGATGCGGGTCTCTCAACGACCTCGCCTGCAGCGATTTTGTTTCTGACATCGACAGGAAGGATCTTTATCTGGGGCATGAAGCATTTTAAGATGGGCCGGCGGAGAAGGTCAACCCTAATGTTGCAACCTTTGTGCAGGGCGGGCATGGATCGAAGCCCTGTACATGCGATGCGATTCCGGAAATGAGGTGCTTGAGGAGTCCGTCGAAAGAGATATTCCTCCCGTATTGAGTTTACAACGCCAGCCGGCAACAACTAAAGGTATCACGATACAGGGCTTCTCACCATACCTGCCTTCCCGAACAAGATAGTGTTCTGCAGGTGGAGGGTCAAGGCATGAGGAAGAAAGGACGTCCTCGCAGTGTTGATTATTTCATATCCTTTGGTTATTGTAGTCTGAAGACCCCTATTCCGTTGGAGGTATCTATGGACATAAAGAAATACGTATATGATCTTGCTCTTGGGGCGAGGGCTGGTGCGCGGTCCCTTGCAAAGGCGTCCTCTGCACAGAAAAACAGCGCGCTGATCGCCATGGCCGAGGCACTGAGGAAGGGGGCATCTGAGCTGATCTCGGAAAACAAGAAAGATATCAGCTATGCCGGGGGCAAAGGGCTTTCTAAGGCACTGATCGACAGGCTTACGCTCAATGAGAAGCGTATTGACGAAATGGCTAGGGGACTCGTTGAGGTCGCCCAATTGCCGGACCCTTCGGGAGAGATCATCAAGATGTGGCAGCGGCCCAACGGCATGACTGTCGGCAGGATGCGGGTCCCCATCGGCCTCATAGGGATAATCTATGAGGCCCGTCCGAATGTCACAGCCGATGCGACGAGCCTCTGCCTGAAGGCGGGCAATGCCGTCATCCTCCGCGGCGGTTCCGAGGCGATTAGCTCAAACAGGGCTATTGTAAAGATTCTCAGGAATGTAGCAAAGAAGGAAGGCCTCCATGAGGGGGCAATAACCTTCATCGATATCACCGAGCGAGAGGCTATCAGCGAGATGCTGAAACTCGAGGGAATCATAGACCTCATCATACCGAGGGGAGGCGAGGGGCTGATCAGGACGGTGACCGAGAATTCGCGGATACCGGTGCTGAAGCATTACAAGGGGGTCTGCCACGTCTTTGTCGACAGGGACGCTGACCCCATCATGGCCGAAGAGATCTGCTTCAATGCAAAGGTCCAGAGGCCGGGGACCTGCAATGCCATGGAGACGATGCTCGTCGATGAGACGATTGCAGAGGGATTCCTCCCAGGGATGCTCGGGAAATTCGAAAATGCCGGAGTCGAGTTAAGGGGATGCCCCAGGACGCTCTCGATCTATCCCGATATAACCGAGGTCAGAGAAGAGGACTATTACCGGGAATATCTCGATCTGATCCTCAATGTGAAGGTAGTAAAGGATATGGAGGAGGCCATGGACCATATCGCCACATACAGCTCAGCCCATACAGATTCCATCGTGACGATGAACTATGATAGGGCCATGAGGTTCCTGAGGGAGGTTGATTCCTCTGCAGTCCTTGTGAATGCCTCGACGAGGCTGAATGACGGCTTCCAGTTCGGCCTCGGCGCCGAGATCGGGATATCGACCGACAAGATCCATGCGAGGGGCCCGATGGGACTCGAGGAACTCACCTGCACAAAGTTCATCGTCTTCGGAAGCGGACAGTTGAGGGAGTAAGTCTGAGACGCTTCTGACAGAATGCTTGGGCTTATATCATCAGTCCTCGAAGAAGGGAAGGTACTCGTTGACCGCATTAGGAAAAAGAGGACCCTTTCAGGCAGAACACTCTACAGAGGTACCATCGGATTAAGAGAAACCGCGTATATCATCTCCGGCATGGGAAAGACAAACGCGGCACATGCGGCAACAATCCTGATCGAAGAATTCTCACCTGATATCATAATCCTCTTCGGCATCGGAGGCGCCTATCCCTCCGCTGGACTTGAGGTTGGTGACGTGGCAGTCGCTGAAAAAGAGGTTTACGGCGATGAGGGGGTTCAGACAGGTTATGGCTTCCATGGAACCGAGTTCGTCGGTATCCCGCTCCTAAGAAAGGGGAGGAAGACCTTCTTCAATGAATTTTTGCTCGACAAGAGACTTCTGAAAAGAGTTTTGAAGATTGGCGGGCGTATTGCACCCATCAAGTCCGGCACCTTCATTACGACCTCTACATGCACTGGGACAAGGAGACGTGCCGTCGAACTCAAGAAGAAGTACCATGCCATCTGCGAGAACATGGAAGGCGCTGCCGTTGCACAGATCTGCGCTTTGTATGGAGTCCCGATGCTCGAGATACGGGGCATCAGCAATATCGTGGAGGACCGGGACAGGGACAAATGGAATATCCCGCTCGCGGCAGAGAACTGCCAGAAAGCAGTAATGGAGATACTGAAGATTGTATGACCCTCGGCAGATATCAAAGACTTACTATTTGGAGGTCAGAACTCCATCGCTCTTGCCGGCATAGATCCCATGGTGTATCAGTCAGGCCAGTTCGAGAGAAGGAGCAGGATATCGAAGCGGGGTGATGACTGGAATCAACACTGAAACCTTGAAGCGACAAGGTGCGAGTTATCTGAGGCAATTGGTGCAAAGAAACCGTTAGTGAAGCGTACGCTTAAAGACTGACGTTTAGTTATCCTGTTGATTAAAAGCTGTGCATTATCAGAAAAAGTTGCAATATCCCAACTATTCACTCTATAATATAACCTCTAAAAGAACCAAAAAAAAGAACTCTTCCGCAGTCTAATAGCATTTTGGAATCAGCAAGGAGAGAATTAGACATCCCAAGTGGTTCCGATATCACTCCAGTGAAGAGGGCCCGACTGGTAACACCGACGAATAACTTTGAGCCCTTTGACCTAGAGGATATCAAGCAGTCAATCCCGTCTCGCTTCGAGCAACAGGTGCTGCGATACCCTGACCGGCTTGCCGTTCGAAGTCATGACCGCAGTTTCACGTACGCCGAGCTGAACAAGGCAGCTAACCGGATCGCGGACGCCATTCTGGAACAATACGGCGAAGGCGAGGAACCGGTTGCGTTGTTACTGGATCAGGGTGCATGGGTAGTAGCTGCAATAATGGGGGTGTTGAAGGCAGGGAAGATATATGTGCCTCTCGATCCCCGGTTTCCACGGCCTCGTCTTTCCTACATAATCGAGGATTCCCAGACCAGCCTCATTCTCACCGACTCCCGGAATATGTCTGCCGCAGCTGAACTAACGCCACGAAAGATCCCAAGGATCAATCTACACACGCCGAGTTCTCATTACTCCTCCACGAATCCGGCTATTGCGATTTCACCCGATTATGGTGTTAACATTATCTATACCTCGGGTTCGACAGGAACCCCTAAGGGAGTCCTCCAGAACCACCGAAACCTTTTGTTCGAAGTCTTACGGGTTACGAACAGCTTCCATGTTTGCCGGGATGATCGACTGGCTCTGTTACACCCCTGTAGCTCTAGCGCATCACTGCGGAGAATTTTCCCCGCTCTGCTGAACGGTGCGTCGCTCCATCCATTGGATTTGCGGACGGTGGGACTGGAAGACCTGCCCCGGTGGTTTGAGCAAGAAGAGATCACGATCAGCAATGGGCGGCGGCTTCTGCGAGATTGGAGACATTCTCTCACCGGGGAAGATCAGTTCCCCCGGCTCCGCCTGGTGACCTTTGGAGGGGAACCGGTCTACCGAAGCGATGTTGAGCTTTACCGCCGGTATCTTTCACCCCAATGCCTGATGCTGATTAATCTGGCCGCGACGGAAACGGGGAGTGACTGCCATTATTTCATCGATAAACAAACCCAGTTCACCGACGCGCTTATTCCGGTCGGCTACCCAACTGAAGGGACAGAGATCTTCTTGCTCAACGAGAACGGACAGAAGGTCGGTCCCGGCGAGGTCGGGGAGATTGCTGTCAAGAGCCGCTACCTCTCACTAGGCTACTGGCGCCAACCCGAATTGACCCGGAAGCGATTCCTGCCCGATCCGAACGGCGGAGAGGCGCGAATCTATCTCTCAGGGGATATGGGACGGATGCGCTCAGACGGCTGTCTCTTCTACCTGGGAAGGAAGGACTTCCAGGTGAAGGTCCGTGGGCACCGGATCGAACCAATTGAGGTGGAAACTGCCCTGCTCAACTTGGGCACCTTCACAGAGGCAGTTGTTCTTGCGCTGGGGACGGTAGAGGATAACCCTTCCGGGCGGTTTCATCTCCACGCCAAAAGCGACAACTTGACACCCACAGGGAGTGGCGAGACGGGAAATCACGAGCAGATAACGGAACCCGAGGAGAAGCGTCTCGTAGCCTACCTCGTGCCAGCTCGTCTGCCAGCACCAACCGTCAGCGATCTCAGGCGCTCTCTTTCTGAGACACTGCCTGAGCACATGATCCCTTCTGTCTTCGTAATGCGGGAGAAGTTCCCGCGTGCGCCAAGCGGCAAGGTCGATCATGCGGCGCTCGCTGCCCACTTCACCGCCAGCCGCCCGTGGCGCACACGACCGACACTTGCTCGCCCGTTTGTCGCTCCGCGTGATGCGATTGAGGAGGTCTTGGCGGGAATCTGGGCTGAGCTGCTCCAAATTGATACCGTGGGCATTGAAGACTCGTTCTTTGATATGGGTGGTCATTCTCTTATGGTCGTTCAGCTCTTCAGAAGGATAGAAAGAGAATTTGGGATAAGGATTCCTCTTTCTGCTATTTTTCAGTCGCCCACTGTAGAAAAGCTTGCCGCCGTAATCACCAATTATCAAGAACCGGAGTCTCAATCCTCCCTGGTTTCCATACAGCCAAAGGGGTCTAACCCTCCGCTTTTTTGCGTGGCTGATGTCATGGGTAGCACGTTAATCTATCGTCACCTTGCAAAATACCTGGATCCGGACCAACCGGTCTACGGGTTAGAGGGTGCTGAAGATGTACTTTGTCGGTCCATAGAAGAAATAGCATTTCAGTATGTCAGTGAATTACGCGGGAAAATACCTAATGGACCTTTCATGCTGATCGGGTTTTCATCCGGTGGACTTGTGGCATTTGAGATGGCGAGGCAGCTTCAGATGATGAACCTTAATGTCCTCTTCCTCGGAATTCTTGATACTTCTTGCCCGGATCGTTCCAAGGAGAAACCAAAACCATGGGAAGCGGCAATGATAAGGGCCTTTGCGAGAAACCTTCCTTGGTGGTTATATTACACGCTCCCCTTCTGGCTGAGCCATTATTGGACGATTGCCAACAATAAAATGAAAAAGACTTTTCTCCGCAAACCCTATAACCCTACCGAGGTATCTGAAGAATCGATAGATAACTTACGGGAAATAATTCGGTGGCTGAGAAGATATACCCCTCAAAAATATCCCGGCCGTATTACCCTTTATCGGGCAAGAGCTCAGCGGTTAATTCCGTCCTGCGAGGATATGGAATGGAGTAGCGTTGCAGAGTGTGTGGGAATCCAGTCCATTCCGGGACATCATATGAGTATTTTGAAAGAACCGCATGTGAGGATGCTGGCAGAGAAAATCAACAGAGAACTCAAGGAGATCAAGACCATGTCAACGGAGGACAGCCATGCAGAACTTCAGCATCTCAACCTGGGAATACAACAGCCGCCTGGGGTTGACAACGTAGCCGACGGGTATCTCGAGTCGCTGAACGCTTGCGCTGTCGACTACATCTTTATCAATCCCGGGACCGACACTGTGCCGATCCAGGAATCCATTGCAAAGTTTAAAGTCCAGGGGCGCCGGTCGCCCGAACTGATCCTCTGTCTACACGAGTCCGTGGCTATGGCCGCCGCGCATGGCTACTTCATGGTCAGCGGTAGGCCCCAGGTAGTCCTAGTTCACGTTGACGTAGGGACCCAGAACATCGGCGCAAACCTGCATAACGCACAGCGGGGCCGCGCCGGAGTAGTCGTCTGTGCGGGGAGGGCCCCGTACACCGTTGATGGCAGTCTCCCAGGTGGGCGTGATAGCTATATCCACTGGATACAAGAGCAGTTCAGCCAGGAGAGCATTGTGCACGGTTATGTTAAATGGCATTACGAGCTGACCTGCCGGGAAAACCTTCACTTAGCGGTGCAGCGTGCGTTCCAGGTAGCCCGGACGGAGCCAGCTGGGCCGGTATATTTGACTCTCCCCAGGGAAGTGCTTGTGCAGACCGTGCAAACCCCTATTGTTGATGCCAATCGTGCGCCGGCGATTTCGACGCTGGCGGTTGACCCTGACAGCCTCTCCCGGGCAGCAAAGTGGCTGATCGAGGCCGATAGACCTTTGATTCTTGTAGCCTATGCGGGCCGTAATCCCAAGGCTGCTGCCTCTCTGGTTAGACTCGCGGAGACGCTGGCTGCACCAGTAGTGGAGTCGCGCCACCGAGTCAATTTTCCTTCTGGTCACCCTCTTCATCTCGGTTTTTCGGCCGGTTCCCATTTGCACCGAGCTGACTGCGTTCTGATCGTCGATCACGACGTTCCATGGGTGCCAGCGCAATATAGACCACCGTCTGCATGCCGCATAATCCATGTGGACATTGACCCTCTCAAACGGGATATTCCAATCTGGGGATTCCCAGTGGATCTTGCCATTCAGGCCGACTCGTCCCATGCCATGTCGGCCTTGGCCGAGGAGGTCGAGCGGTTGCTGAGCCGTGCAGATCGCACACGGATTGAAAGACGCCGCCATGTCCTGACCGCCCAACACCAGGCGCAAAGGGCGAGGTGGCAGAAGAGAGCTTTCGGTCTGGCGGCGCGACAGCCGATCGCGCCTGAATGGGCTGCGTACTGCTTGAGCGAGATTGTGGATGAGGACACGGTAATCGTCAGCGAAGCTGTCAGTAACAACCAAGTCCTGTGGCGTTATTTGCAGTTGGACACGCCCGGAACTTACTATCAAAGCCTCGGGTCCGGCCTTGGTTGGGGCCTTGGAGCAGCCTTTGGAGCCAAGCTTGCATCCCCCTCCAAAACCATCATCTGCACTTTAGGAGACGGCTCCTGGATATTCGGTTCTCCCCTCGCAGCCTACTGGGCAGCCGAGCAGTCCCGAAGCCCGTTCCTGACGATTGTCTTCAATAATCAGGCATATGCTGCCACCACCGAAGCGATCCTGGGCATAGCTCCTGACGGATACGCGAGGCGGACAGGGAACTATCCGGGATGCGATCTGCCAAAGCCGCCACTCTATTCAAAAATGGCAGAAGCAATGGGTCTGTGGGCCAGGACAGTGGACGATCCTGCAAAACTCAGGTCGGTACTCCGTGAGGCGCTCAGCGAAGTGCGGCGCGGCCGTTCTGCGCTGGTTGACATCTGCGTCTCGTCCCCACAGACCGTTGGGCGGATGCCGGAGGAGTGATCTATGCAGCACGCGCGAGCAATGAAGAGGCGGGAGCGAACTATGAACGCTGATCCTGTCCAAATGGGGGATCCGGCCCGGCAGTACTGTCTCCTTCAGCTGGTTCGCGAACAGGCCGAGCGAAACCCCAACGCCAGTTTCATCCTTGCCCCGGGAAGAAGACCTCTGACTTACGGCCGTTTGAGCCGCCAAGTGGAGTACGTTCTCGAGGCGCTTCATTCCCTGAGTGTGAGTAGGGAGGACTGTGTCGCAATGGTGATTCCGGATGGGCCGGAGATGGCTGTGGCCTCTGTTGCTATTACATCAGGCGCTGTATGCGCACCTCTTAACCCCGCCTATCGCGCGAGCGAAATGGACTTCTATCTCGGAGATTTAAATGCAAGAGCGTTGATCGTATTGCAAGGCTATGAGGCTACTGCGGCGGCGGTAGCCCGATCGCGAGGCGTGCCCGTTCTCGAATTGATTCCGCAGGCCGAAGCTGAGGCAGGTCTCTTCACCCTTGCCGGTCGGAGTGTATCAGCTCCAATAACGCATGGCTTGTCCCAGCCGGACGATGCGGCGCTGGCGCTTTACACGTCAGGAACTGCTGCTCGACCAAAGCGAGTGAGGCTGACGCACCAGAACATTTGCGTCGCTGCACACAACATCTGCGCTGCGGTTCAGCTGACGGAGAGCGACCGTTGTCTCAGTGTGATGCCGTTGTTTCACATCCACGGTCTGAGCACGCTCTTTGCTTCACTTGCAGCGGGTGCGAGTGTGGTCTACCCCTCCGGCTTTTCCGCTGCGCAGTTTTTCGAGTGTCTTGATTCTTTTCATCCAACGTGGTATTCAGCAGCACCGACGATACACCAGATAATTCTCGAAAACGCATTTCACTATCCCGAGATCACAGCGCGCGCCAAGTTGCGTTTTATTCGTTCAGCCTCCGCAGCAATGCCTTTGCCTGTGATGGTTGAATTGGAGCGGCTGTTCCGTGCGCCGTTTATTGAAGCGTATGGGATGACCGAAGCGTCCCCTCAAATTGCGAGTAACCGGCTGCCCCCTCATCCGCGCAAGGCCGGTTCAGTAGGTCGAGCCGCGGGACCCGCGGTCGCCATTTGGGACGAGTTGGGGAATATTATGCCGCCGGGAGAGCCAGGAGAGATCGTGATCCGTGGTGCAAACGTTGCACAGTCCCCTGGAAACGATACCATGGCCAAGCAGGACGCTTTTGTCAACGGATGGTTCCGTACCGGAGACATAGGATACATGGATATGGATGGCTATCTTTTCGTCACCGGCAGTCTCAAGGAGATAATCAACCGGGGAGGTGAGAAGATCTCACCGAGGGAAGTGGACCAGGTTCTGATGGACCACCCGGCAGTTTCACAGGCCGTCACCTTTAAGGTCCCCCATCCCGTGCTCGGCGAGAACGTCGCTGCTGCGGTAGTTCTTAAGCCGGATTTTCAAGTCTTTGGGTATTCGGGCATTAGAGCAGACCAGCCCGATCATCTGATTCAGGAGATCCGCAGCTTTGTCGCGACGCACCTTGCCTATTTCAAAGTCCCGGATCACGTAGTAATCGTGGATGACATCCCGAAGGGTCCTACAGGGAAACTGGAGCGTGCCAATCTTGCTCGGCAACTACGTCTGACGGAGTTGAATGCCCAACAGAAACCAGAACATTGTGATCCTGAACCTCTGCGTTCGCTTATTGAGCAGAGGTTGGTAAATATCTGGGCCGGTGTCCTGAAAATCGACTGCCCTGGTATTCACGATAATTTTTTCCTCTTGGGCGGCCACTCATTGGCTGCGAGCCAAGTTGTCGTCCGGCTGCGGGACGAATTCCAGGTCGACCTGCCTGTGGAGAGTTTTTTCAAAAATCCTACCATTGCCCAACTGGCGAAGCTGATCACCCGAAGCACGACCGGTCATTTATCCCAAGGGTACATACTGTGTGACCAGCGATCTTCGAGAGAAACACTATCCAGCGCCAGAGCAGCGAGCATCCCACGGAGGCGCATGACAGGCCCTTTACCTCTCTCTTTCGCTCAGCATCGGCTGTGGTTCCTTGAACAGTTCGAGCACGGCAACATCGCCTATAACATGTCCGCCTCACTATGGCTCAAAGGCAGGTTGAACAAAGATGCACTGGAGCAAAGTCTTAACGAAATCCGACGCCGACACGAAATATTGCGTACCACATTTCATTTGGTCGGCGGGCAGCCTGTACAGGTCATTGTCAAAGAAGAGACAACAAAACTACCGATCACGGATTTGACGATGCTGCCACCTTCCGACCGGAAGGCCGAAGCGCTTCGTCTGGGGGCCGAGGAGGTCAGCCGGCCATTCGATCTTGCTCACGGGCCTCTATTTCGGACTGCACTCATCGGGCTGGACGCTGAAGAGCACATTCTCTTACTTACAATGCACCACATCATTTCAGATGGCTGGTCCATGAGAGTGCTGCACCGGGAACTGGCAATGCTCTATGAGGCATTTCTGTCAGGCTGCGAGTCGCCGCTCCCGGAACTGGCCGTCCAATACGGTGATTTTGCGGTCTGGCAGAGAGGGTGGCTACAAGGAGAGGTCTTAGAAAAGCAGATTGCCTACTGGAAGGAGAAGCTCCAGAATGTTCCTCCTGTGATTGGGATGCCTACCGACCGCCCTCGTCCATCTTTGCAGACGTATCGAGGAGGGACACTCCAATTGACAGTCTCTCGCACTGTGACCGAGGGGCTGAAGGCGTTGAGCGTGAGTGAAAAAGCGACACTCTTCATGACGTTGCTGGCAGCATTCCAAACCTTGCTTTTCCGTTACACGGGGCAAAGCGATCTCCCAGTAGGCGTCCCGATCGCCAACCGGCCTTGTGTCGAGACAGAGCCTTTGATAGGGTTCTTTGCGAACACGCTGGTTATGAGAAATGATCTGTCCGGAAATCCCTTATTCCGAGAGCTGCTGGCTCGGGTGCGTATAACAGCCATGGGCGCATACGCGCACCAGGATCTGCCATTTGAAAAAGTGGTGGAGGTGCTGCAGCCCGAGCGGGATCCGAGCCATGGACCCTTATTCCAGGTGATGTTCGCCTTCCAGAATCTTCCTGACATAGGGATTGGGTCAGAAACCACAGAAAATGAGATACGAGAGGTTAAGCAGTCGGACGATATATGGACGACCGGACTGCCGTTTCAACTTGCGCCGGGTTTGAGTGCCCATCCTTTCAGAACAGTTAGCGGAACCGCGAAGTTCGACCTGACCCTGTACCTTGCGGAAACCAAGCAAGGGCTGGAGGGGTTGTGGAAATACAATATCGACCTGTTCGAGGCGGACACAATCGAGCGGGTTGCAAGGCATTTCAAGGTACTTTTGGAAGGGATTGTTGCCAACCCCGAGAGGCGTCTCTCGGAGTTTCCGTTACTTGATGACACAGAGAGACGCCAGCAGGCGGTTGAGTGGAATCGCACGGAAAATTCATATCGCTTCGATCTCTGTCTCCATCACGTGTTTGAAGACCAGGTGTCCAAGACACCAAATGCCTTGGCAGTCGAATGTGGAGATGAGAGGTTCACGTACGACGAGCTGAATAGCAGAGCCAACCAACTGGCTTGGCACCTCAAGAAACTCGGAGTGGGGCCAGAAAAACTGGTGGGGATCATCCTTCCCCGCTCTGCGGAGATGGCGATGGCCATACTGGGGGTATTAAAGGCCGGAGGTGCTTTCCTTCCCCTTGATCCAGAATACCCGTCAGAGCGTCTTGTCTTTATGATGAGGGATGCCAAGGTATCGGTTCTTATCACGGGAGAGCATCTGTTTTCCGCCTTGAATGCCAGACCCGGGACTTCGCCTTGGGTGTCTGGTCAGAAGGAATCTGAAATCGAAGGTTCAGAGCCCGTCCCCCCGATACTGGTGTGTCTGGAAGCGGGTTGCCAAGCTATTGACGGAAAGAGCAAACAAAACCCTGAAAGCAGTGCGACAGAAACGAATTTAGCATATGTTATCTATACCTCAGGTTCAATAGGCTCCCCCAAGGGTGTGATGATCACGCATGCCAACCTTTGCCATTATGTCCATGCAATGCGTGAGGCGTTAGGAATTATGGTTGAGGATCGATATCTCCACACTGCCTCATTCGCATTCTCCTCATCCATTCGCCAATTTTTACTCCCTCTCTCTTGCGGCGCAGCAGTGGTCATAGCCACAACCGATCAAATCCATGACCACTTAGTTCTGTTTGATCTCATTCGTGAACATCACGTGTCGATTCTTGATGTCGTTCCGTCGTACTGGCGTAGCTGTATTCAAATGGCGCGTCGTCTGGCGCCTGACGCAAGGGCAGCTGCATTCAACAGTAGACTGAGGCTGATCCTTTCCGCCAGTGAAACGCTGTCCCCGGATATCCCAGCGGAGTGGGCGTCCTGCTTTCGAAGCGGTGCGAAGTTGATCAACATGTATGGGCTGACCGAAACGACGGGTATCGTGAGCATGTATCATATCCATCACCCTGGCGCTGAAGCCGCAAATGGCGTCCCCATCGGTCGTCCGATTGAGAATACGCGAGTATATATCCTGGACGCCCTCCGACAGCTTGTGCCAGTCGGCGTCTATGGCGAGGTATATATCGGTGGAGCTGGAGTGGGCCGGGGGTACCTCAACCAGCAGGAACTGACAGCGGAGCGGTTCGTGTCTGACCCCTTTAGTGATGCCCCTGGAGCCCGACTCTTCCGGACCGGTGACACGGCGCGTTATCTGCCGGATGGAAACATTGTGCTCATCGGCCGCTACGATTCTCAAATCAAACTACGCGGCTTCCTTATCCAACCAGGGGAAATTGAAGCAGCCTTACGAAAACATCCGTGGGTGGGTGAAAGCGCAGTCATTACTCCCGGTGAGGTAGCGGGGGAGGGTACCCGCGTGATGGTAAAGAGTGGTATGCCGGCCACTGGAGGCAATCAAAAATTGGTGGCCTTTGTTGTCCCTAGAGAGAGTGTTCATCATGCCATTGCTTCTGAAGTTCCGAAAGAAGTGTTGCGGATTCCTAAGCGGGTGATAGTAGAATTGAGAGAGTCTCTGAAGCGCTCGCTACCGGGTTATATGGTTCCATCCATGATTGTGGCACTTAAGGCATTACCGCTGACACCGAATGGGAAGTTGGATCGAAAAGCCCTTTCCGCCCTGGCGGCAGGCTCAGTTTGTGCCAACCCCGAGAGGGCACGGCAAGAACTTTTAGGGGCATTTATCGAACCGCGAACCCATGCCGAGAAGACACTGGCAGACATATGGAGGCAGGTTCTGAATGTGGACCGTGTAGGCATTGAGGATAACTTCTTTGAATTGGGAGGGGATTCTCTTCTGAGTATTCAAGTAATCAGCCTCGCAAATCGGGGAGGGTTGCAGCTTACCCTTAAGGAGCTTTTCCAGTACCAGACGGTTATTGAACTGGCGAGGATTTCTGAAAACGCACACAATGTACGGACCGAGCCGAAGACGGCGACCGCTTCGGTTCAGCCTGAGGAAACAATGGCGAAGGACGCGGTAAAGCCTTTGGTCCTTGTGACAGCGGAAAGCCTGCGGGCCTATGGCCGTGAGGCGTTGGAAAGGGCCGGTTTGTCGCCTGAAGGGGCTGCGATTGTCACAGAAGTTCAGCTTGAGGCCAGCCTGCGCGGGCAACGAACGCACAATATGGACAGCATCCCCCGTTATGCCCGGCGTATCAGTTCGGGCGTGACGAATCCACAACCCCGGATCCGGATAGAGCATGAGACATCAATCAGTGCGCGGATTGATGGAGACAACGGCCCCGGGCAGTGGGTTGGGGTTATTGCTATGCGAACGGCGATTCAAAAAGCAAAGCAGGCGGGTATGAGCATAGTAAGTGCACGTCGCTCCAACCACTTTGGAGCTGCCGCACATTATGTCTGGCTCGCCGTACAGCAAGGTCTGATAGGGCTCTGCACTACGAACGGCCCGGTGATCCTTGCGCCTACCGGTGGGGTCACTCCAACATTCGGGAACAACCCGCTGGGTGTGGGTATTCCAGCGTCGCGTTACAACCCGATTCTCCTGGACATCGCGATGAGTGTTGCGCCACGAGGAAAGATCGGCTTGCAACTTGCTGAAGGTAAAATGTTACCGCCGGGGTGGATCCTCGATCATTTTGGTCGTCCCTCAACAGATCCGGCCGATCTCGCAGCTGGCCTTGGTGTGCCAATCGGGGGGCATAAAGGATATGGTCTCGCGCTCGTCATGGAGGCGATGGCAGGTGTTCTGAGCGGGGCGGGCTTCTGCCATGACCATAGCCGAGAACAGATGTACAAGGACTTGAGGCCACCAGACTTCGGCCATTTTTTTATGGTGATCGACCCCGAACTCTTCATGTCTTCAGCCGAATTTATGGCACGAGTCGATCGTATGATCGAGCAGACAAAGTCGGGAGAGCTCGCACAAAATGCGCATGAGATCCTTATCCCCGGTGAGGCCGAACTCAGGGCGCGTGAGCGTAACATGCGGGAAGGGGTACCGCTCCTGCCTTCCACCTATCGAACACTGCTGAGATATGGAGAGGCAGCGGAACTGGATACCAAGTTGGAGGTTGTGAAGTTTATAGGCACATTAAGCGAGAAATGAATCCAGAAAATCCCTCGAATAAGGGCTAGTTTTAAATCAAGTATCACTACACCTCTGCTTCTCTTTGTTCCTGCATCTCCACGGAACGTCCATATCTCACCCCCACTTTTCATAGAAGACGATTTCGCTGAGCGGTTTTCTTGCTGGTCCTGCCTTCTCCTCTGTCGGGTAGCCCAGGGGGAAGAGCCCGACGATGCGAATGGTTGAAGGAATATTCAGGAGATCCTTCAACTTTTCCTCGTCAAAGACGCCGACAAATACCGTTCCGAGACCGAGAGACCGGGAAGCGAGCATGAGGGTCTGCGACGCAATGCCTATATCAGCCATATAATACTGCTGGTCCCAGATAACCCCTGACTGTGAAGGATCTGCGCAGGCAATGACCACAACAGGGGCCTCGGCAAGTCCCTTCTTGGCAGGATTTGACTTGTAGCCCTTTGGTGCAAAAAAAGACTCGACATAGGACAACTCGCTGATCTTTTCTCTCACCGCGGCATCCTTTACAATGACAAATCTCCAGCACTGCATGTTTGCCCATGAGGGCGACTGACGGACGGCCTCAAGAATTAAGTGCAGTTGCTCATCCTCAACCGGCGTATCGGTAAACTTGCGTACACTCCTCCTTGTCCTGATCGCCTCAAAAGTATCCATAGAACCTCCTCATAGTATCTTTTCCCGGGTAATAAATATAAGATAGATAATTATAATAGGTGCAGACTTAAAAGGCTATCATCATGGGTCGCAAGAAGATACTTTTCATCGGGGATTCCCTCATAGAGTTCTTTGACTGGCAGTCCAGGTTTCCTGCACACGAGATCAGCAACCTCGGCGTGGCAGGAGAGACGGTTGAAGGTCTTCTCTTCAGGACCGGCAGGGTTATAGAGAGGTGCCGGCAACTTGACCTCATCTTCATCATGACAGGGATCAATAACGTGGCCATGGAGGATTTTGCCTTCCTCGGTTCCTATAAAAAGGTTCTTGAAAACTTTTCCTCTTCTTATCCGGGTGCGCAAATGATCGTTCACAGCCTCCTGCCGACGCTGATTCCCTGGATATCAGACGGTTCCATCCGAAGAATGAATTCGCATCTCAGGGAGATGGCCGGAGAAACCGGAGTTGGGTATTTCGATCTCTATGCGAAGTTTACTGACCGCGAGGGAGCACCGGTAAAGGACTACTACCTCAGCGACGGCGTGCATCTGAGCGACAAGGGATACGCTGCATGGGCTGATGTATTAGCTCCACTCCTCGATGGCTAGTCCAAGGAACACCTATGGACCTTCCGGCACGTTCCTGCTCCCGTAGTTTTCCCTGAGGATAATAGTGTAGTATGTCTCATAGTGCTAATCACATGAGGTTCTCATAATAGGCATTTGCATGATTCTGAAAGAATCCCTCCCAACCTCCCTTTTCTAAAGGAAGGGATTATTACCCCTCTTTGGCAAAGAGGGGCGAGGGGAGATTTTCTCATCAAATGTCTATTCAATTTTGAGAACATTAACGTCTCCTGCGGCATGACAGGCCACAAGACATAACGAAAGGAGAAGGACTGAATGGCGGAACAGACCTTTACCCTCGGCTATTCGCCCTGCCCGAACGATACGTTCATCTTTTATGCCCTTGTGCACAAAAAGATCGAGACCGGCAGTTTTTCGTTCAGGGAGATCCTCCTCGATGTCGAGACGCTGAACCGGAAGGCGCTGAATTCCGAGCTGGACATAACAAAGGTCTCCCTTCATGCCTATGGATATCTCCGGGACCGGTATTCCCTGCTCTCTTCCGGCGGGGCCATCGGCAGAGGCTGCGGGCCCCTGCTCGTGACGAAAAACAGGACTTCTGCAGAAAAGTTGAGGGGGAAGAGAATCGCGATCCCCGGTAATCTCACAACCGCCTTTCTCCTCCTTCAGCTCTTCGACCCTGCACTGGCAGAGAACGTTGTTGTCATGCCCTTCAACATGATCATGGATTCCGTCAGGCGCGGCGACGCAGATGCGGGGCTGATTATTCATGAATCACGTTTCACCTATCCTTCTCATGGCCTCGTCGAGATAGAGGACCTCGGGAAGTGGTGGGAGACTGAGACCGGACTCCCGATCCCCCTTGGGTGCATCATCGCCAAGAGGAGCCTCAGCAGTGAAGTGATAAAGACCCTCGAAGGCCTCATCAGAGAGAGTATCGAATACGCCTTTTCTCACCGTGAAGAGACGAGAGACTATATCAAGTCTCATTCCCAGGAACTCGCTGATGACGTGATAGAGCAGCATATCAAGCTCTATGTGAATGAGTACTCTCTCGACCTGGGGAATGAAGGGATGCGTGCCATAGAAGAACTTTTCCGCAAGGCTGAGGAGAGGAGAATATTTCATGGGGTGAACCATGCCGCTCTTCGGTGACCTCCCCTTTGTGGACAGCACGGCATCCTGCCGGGGGTCGTGACCGTCGATGATATCATCGACAGGACCCTTCCGCCCGAGGCAAAGAGAAAGTAGCGAACAAGGCTGCATGATCTCATTGCCTTCCGTCCGGCGGAACAATTATAATAGAACCCTTGGTGCCGGTAGTCCGAAGGGACAATCAGAGATGGCTATGGGCCACAAAAAATAAAAAGGAGGAATAAAACATGGCATCACCGGTCGTCGACATGGATCTCTGCATAGGTTGTGGGACGTGCGTTGAGTTATGTCCTGAAGTTTTTGAAATGAGGGATGACAAGGCATGGGTTATTGGGCCTGACAAGTGCAGCAGCTGTGATTGCGAAGCAGCAGCGAACTCTTGTCCTGTTGAAGCGATAAAGTTCGAATAGTCCTCTGAAGGGGTAAGGTCTTTGGCGTGGCCATACCCCTTTTCAAGTCCTTGGCGGCAAGAGTTCCTTAAAGTCCGTTACGGTCATGAAATCCTTTGATACCGGAGATCTCTTTCTGGAGCTTGCTATTGCCTTATACATGACGTACTGAATCCCGAACCGATGGGCCGTTTTCAATACCTCCAGGGTGTCGTCAATGAAGAGTGACCGCCTTTCCTCGAATCCGAGCCTTTCCCTTGCCTTTTCCCAGAAGCCTATGTCCTCCTTTGGATAGCCCGTCTCAAAAGAGGTGATACAGCTGTCAAAGTACCTGCCGATCTCCGTCTCTTTCATCTTAAGGTTAAGGACCTTGATATGTGCGTTCGTTACGAGAAAGACGTTCTTCCTGTGTCTCCCGAGGAGTCTCAGAAAGTCTTCTACATGGGGATGGACCTCGATGAGATGCCGTATCTGCTCTTTCAGCGCAGGTATATCGAGGGCGAGTTCCCTCGACCAGAAATCGATGTCCGTCCAGTTCAGTGTCCCCTCATGATGTTTGTACTTCATCATCAGTTCATCCTTTGCCCTCCCAAAGGTTATACCATGCTTTTCGGCGTACTTCTCCGGTACGAGGTGTTCCCAGAAATAATCGTCAAAGTACTTATCAAGGAGGGTCCCGTCCATGTCAAGGAGGACAAATTGAATCTCGGTGCCCCATAACGACCTCCGAAGCTCGCTCATTACCGACATCTTCGTCATCCCCTGAGCAGCCGTAGTGCCTTGTCATGGAGCCTCTCGTTTCCGGAAACGAGAAGAGGCGAACTCTTCTTAAGGTCAAGGACAATGGCATCGACGGCTTTACCATCCAAATCGGTGAAGATACCCCCCGCTTCCCTGACAAGAAGCCATCCGCCTCCGAAATCAAAACTCCTTGAGAGGAAAGAGCTCACAAATACGCTCACAGAGCCCCGTGCAAGGTAGGCGAGGTCAAGGGCTGTCGCGCCAAGGCACCTCGTCTTGTGAGATCTTGCGAGGAGGGGCATGATTTTTGGTATATCTTGAGCGGGAGCCTGCGCCTCATAGGCAACGAGACGGAACTCCTCATCCTTCTGTGTCGAGATCCTTTCCCCATTCAGGAACGCCCCCCTCCCCTTCTCAGCCAGAAACTCGTCGCCCGTGATGAGATTGACCACAGAAGCCGCTACAATGCTCCCAATGGTGTCCCCTGTCGCAATCGCAATCGATGTGCAGTAGAAAGGGATCCCCGATATGGCGTTCTTGCTTCCGTCTATGGGGTCTATGAGGACTTTATTTCCCCCTCCCTTGATCTCCTTAAGCCCGGCTTCTTCAGAAACAATGGAGAAGGCCTGGCCGGAAGACTCTAACTCGGCGATTATGATGTCTTCCGCCAGCTTGTCTATGGGAAAGGTCTTATCACCTGCTGCGCCCGTTCCCAGGGCTCGTTGTGTCGCTGGAACAGACCGTTCCTCTAACAACCTTCTCAGGAGACGCTCCTTTATCCTATGAAACAGTGCTTGATACATGGCGATCTATTGTACAGCATGGATCTCTTCATCGCAACCTTCGGCCTCTTTAGCCACTGATGAAGATAATCCGGACTAGTCAACCTTCCTTCTTTTCTCTGACCAACTGCCTGTATGCTTCATCCCTTTCGCAGGCCCCTTTCCAGGCGCAGCGCGTGCAATACAATCCGTACCATTCGTGGAACACTTCCGGCAGTCTTTCCCTTAGTTGCCGCCAGCGGACGAACTTCCCCCGGTCTAGGCGGAGGAGACTCAGGGCTTTTTCGTCCATTCCCCTCACCTCTGCCTCTGCAGTCTCGGTGTATCGGCACTTCTCATCGTGGAGATGAGGACATCTCCGGCAGATATCGTCCGGTCCATCGCAATGCTCTATAATATCCCCGTCCCTTGCGAGATTCAGAACGGCCGTGAGGTTATGCACAAACTCCGGAGAGTACCCCTCACCTTGAAAGAACCGGAGGCAGATGAGATGATGTCCTCTTAGTCTCGGCATGCTTCACCTCTCCATAGGTTAGCAAATTTTCCATATCCTTCAGGTAAAATAAAGGGACCATGGACGATCACTCCTATGAAAAGAAGATATATTACCACGACACCGATTGCGGTGGGGTAGTCTACTACGCCAATTACCTCAAATATCTTGAGGAGGCTCGCACGGAATTCTTTTTGGTGAAGGGAGTGGACCTCAAAAAACTGTCCAAGGACGGAATCATCTTTGTCGTTGCCAGAGTCGAGATCGATTACAAATTGCCTGCCCGCTACCAGGATACGATCCGCATACTCACGTCAATCGAGAACACTCGACCCGCTGCTATCCGGTTCTCCCAAAGGATCCTCAGGGTGGAGAAGGTCGTAAGTGAAGCAAAGACGACGTTGGTCTGTGTGGGGAAGAACCTCAGACCCATCGCTATCCCTGAAGAGATCAGGATATTACTCTGACGGAAAAAAGGTTTGCTATAATGAAAATGACCCTGTCTGTTCTGTAGCGTGACCCCCTCAGAGGAGGCGAAGATTTCACAGGGAAGGCCGAAGATATGGCGACACTGAATTTTATCCTGGAGCGGATTCAAACAAAAAAGGTCGATTACAACCACTATGATTTCACACAAACAGAAAATAACGCGTTAACAACCTTTTTTGATCTGGCGCAGGAATTCGACGGGATCGATGATCTCTACAGGGTCTGCGTTGCGATCCCTAAGGGTTTCTTTAACCGGGAAGCGCGGCTCTACGTAATAGACCCAAAGCTGAACAATCTGGTCCTTGTCGCAAAGACCGAAGATCCTGAGCTCGGGCTCCTTACGCCCCCTCCTCCCGAGATAAGGCCGAATGACCATCCCTATTACTCGAAAGGGAACAGCCTCGTGCTGACGATACGGGGCAAGGATTTTCTTACTGACCAGCTTCCTTTCAAGCTCAGAGACAATGTCATCGGTCTCCTCGAAATACACCCCGTGAGGGATCTGGGACCCCATGGAGAGCTCTTCTTTGAGAAGTATGCCAACCGTATCGGCTTCAACATACACAACCGCTTCATCGTCGAGAAGAACATCGAACATCTGAGATTCATCAGGTCACTCGTAGCAGACATTGAACATAATATCATCGCGCCGAACATGATCTACAAGCTCTATCTGAGGCATTTGAAGCGGAAGATCATGAAGAACGTCGAACTGGAGAAGGTCTTTGCACAGGGTCCATCGGAGGGGGGCTGTGACGAGGCAGAACGGCAAACCTTTCTTGCTGAGCTGCGGGAGGTCAATGACGGGCTCCTGGAAGAAATCGAGAATATCGAGAAACACTATCAGAATATGACACTCTTCCTCGAGACCCTTCTCAGGAGAAGTCATTTCGAGACCGGACATTTTACCCTCCGCACGAGGCCTTGCAACATGAACAAGACCATCCTCAAACCCCAGATCGAGAGATTCGCCGAACGGTTCAGACTCGCCGGGATCGAGATGTCGGAACAGTCCAGCGGGATCCCCGACGAAGATGTCATCAGCGTTGTAGACGTGGGCCTCATGGCCCAGGTGTATGCAAACCTATTCTCCAATGCCCTGAAATACACCGAGGAAGTGGTCACCCATGAGGGCGAAAAGAAGAAGTACATGGCCTACGGCCGGGAGATCATTCGGGATTTTTTCGGGCCAGGCAAGGACGGAATCAAATACAACGTCTTTACCACCGGCCCCCACGTCCCTCCCGCAGAACGGGAGAAGATCTTTGAGGATGAATACCGCGGCTCGAATTCTCAGGCCAAACCAGGAACAGGGCACGGTCTTTCTTTCATAAAGAATGCCGTCGAGATGCACCACGGCGTGGTCGGATATGAGCCTACGCAGTATGGAAACAACTTCTACTTTGTCCTGCCGAAGTAACCTATTTTCGCGCTGCTTCGGGAGAGATGAATGGCATCCACTCCTCGGAAGGGAGCAGGGGTTGTTGGCAGATGAAGACTTGTGAGGGGTCTTGGAGACAAAAGTGTAGGACGAACACAAAATTGGCACAGGAGTGACATATTTCATGCTGCATCTCTCCAATAATCAATATTCGTGCTCATCCCGGGAAAGGGCATACACGTTTTTGTCTTTTTCTATCAGGGCATTGGAAGCTGTCGCCATCTTGTCCCCCGCAGGTCCTAGCATTGCAGTATTGGCATGTCCGTTGCATGCACAATGATAGATTCCTGTAGAGGAGGTTCCCGAGCATGAAGGAGATGACACCGCCACAGATGATCTGCTATGAGGAAGACCTCAATTTTGAGAGGGAAAGACTTCTCAACCTCATAGACAGCAAGATCAGAAGGAACGAGATGGGGCTCGCCAAGGATTTCGCTGAAGAGCTCTTCCAGACCGAGATAGTATTCGCCTTATTCAAGAAGACCGAAAGGCTCAAGAAGTGTAACAGCCTTCTCGTAAAGGTCATGCTGAGCATGATAGGTGCTTTGCTCCTCTCCATAACGTGCATGGTGTTGAACATCAACCCCGTCTTCAACCTCCTCGCCCAGGTTTGCACGATCCTCGTAATCATCACAGCCGTTATCATCAACTCGCTCCTTGTAAAGAGGTTTGGGAGGGCAATAAAGATGATGGTAGATGTATATGAGACGGTGAGACAGTCCTTCATCGACAGATTGCTCGACAGCTTCCTGACCCATAGCAGCCCCCACATGACGCTGAAGATGTTCAGCCTCACCGTCGTCAAATAGGGGAAGGGAGGTGACAGACATGCTCTTCTTTATGGTCGACAACAGTCACTTCGTTATAACAAATGCGAGTGAAGAGACGATCAAGGGGCTATGGAACAGCTTCCACAACTACCGGTACGATGTCAATTTCAGCTTCTATGAATTTCTCAAGGAGAATGGCGTATCATTCAAGGTGACCTCACCGAATTTCACGGTCTTTGGTCGGCCTATCACCGACATCGAGATCTGTCTTAACTGACAGCCCTCCGCGAGGCATGAGGTAACGTGTTTCGGCAAGAAGGCGGTCTCCTGAACCTCACCCTTCCTAGCTCTATTTTTTGCGAGGAGTTCTGTCAGCTCTCTGGAGAACCGGGAAACAAGTACGATGGAATTGCCTGAAGACTTGAACGATCAACTGGAAAAGACGTTCCCGGAACAGGGGATGGGGACCATAGCACGGGCGATCTTCGGACTTGCAGCCGACGCTACGACTCAGTCCTATCTCTCAGGGATCGGCTCTTCCCTGAGAGGCTTCTTAACCGCTCTCAAGGGCGACGATCCTTCGGCTGCCGAACAGGCCCTCGTCGCTCTCTACGTTTGTCTGCACCGCGCCGGATCAACGTATTCGGCATCTGAACGGAAAGTCCTTGCCACAGGAAACGGATACTCATGCCATCCGGGAGGCCTCTCACCGCTCATCATGGCCAAATCCTTTATCAGGCCGGACTCCGTTGTCGCCGACCTCGGCGCAGGCAACGGACTGCAGGGGTTACTGCTTCAGCGCATCCGTCCTCATCGGAGGACATTACAGATCGAGCTCTCAGCTGAAATGATCCGCGTCGGACAGATATTTCAGAGAGCCCTCGGGATCAGCGCGGACCGTGTGGAATGGATCAATGATGACATAAGAAACGTCGACCTTGAGAGAGCAGACTTCATCTACATCTACCGCCCGGTAAAGCCTTTCGACGGAGGGTGCGATATCTACCGGACCATTGCCTACAGACTCTCCGTCATCCGTAAGCAGCTCACGATCCTGAGTGTTGCCGACTGCCTCGCTGAGTTCCTGGATGACAGTTTCTCCCTCTCCTACACCGACGGTCACCTCACCTGCTTTACCAAAGTCAGTCAGAGAATCGTTCAGGGGAAGGGTCCTTTCTTACCCACATAATTATCATCCATCCGCTTTGGAGTCGGCGTCCGATTTGCAGTCAAGGGTCAGAGGTATTGGTCAGTCAGCGTATGCGGACCGTCACCGTCCCCTCAAAACAGACTGTTCTTCGGATTATGTGGCCGGGACGATCACAGGGGGCTATTCTCTGTCATGCCTCATGGTGACCGACGGGCGGTATCATGTGCCGTATGATCTTCCCTTCGACAAGGTAGATCACCATCTCTGAAATATTCGTGGCATGGTCTGCAATCCGTTCCAGGTATTGGGCAACGAAACTGATCTTCATCGCCCGTGAGGCTGTAGACGGGTCCTGGACCATGAAGAACAGCAATTCATTGAGGACCTGATGCTTCAGTTCATCCACTTCATCGTCCCTCATGATGACGTCCATGGCCAGCTTCTTGTTTTTCGTCACAAAGGCATCGAGGGCGTCCTTTGTCATTCCCTGTCCGATCTGGCTCATCCGGGGGATGTCGATATAGGGCTTAAGGAGCGGTTCCTCGTTGAGTTCGAGGGCCCTCTCGGCGATATTCACTGCCATGTCCCCCATCCGTTCGAGGTCTGTGGTTATCTTCATGGCGGTCGTGATGAACCGCAGGTCGCCCGCCTTCGGCTGTCTCAAGGCAATGAGCCGGATGGACTCTTCATCGATTTCAACATCGAGGGTATTGACGATTCTGTCATTCTCGATGACCTTTCGTGCTAGCTCACTATCACGTTCCACAAGGGCCCGAATCGAATTCCTTATGGCGTCCTCAACGAAAGAGCCCATTTTCAGGATCTTGTCCTTGAGCTGCTGCAGTTCATCATCAAAGATAGTCATTATCCGAACCTCCCCGTCACATAGTCTTCTGTCAGCTTTTCCGAAGGCGCAGTGAATATCCTGTCGGTCTTGTCGAATTCTATGAGTTCACCGAGCATGAGAAACCCTGCCCAGTCGGAAATCCTCGCGGCTTGCTGCATATTATGGGTGACGATAACGATCGTGACATCCTTCTTGAGGACGTCCGTCAACTCTTCGATCTTGGCCGTGGAGATCGGATCGAGGGCTGAGGTCGGCTCATCAAAAAGGAGAACCTCAGGGTTCACCGCCAAGGCCCGTGCAATAACGAGCCGTTGCTGCTGGCCGCCGGAAAGCTCATAGGCGCTGGCGCTGAGCTTGTCTTTTACCTCATCCCAGAGCACAGAATGTTTCAGCGCCCGCTCCACTCGTTCCGAAAGCTCTGCCCTCCTTGTTATTCCCTTGAGCTTCAACCCGTAGGCGATATTGTCGAAGATGCTCATGGGGAATGGCGTAGGCTTTTGAAAGACCATTCCTATGCGGCTTCTCAGATTGATGATGTCCGTCCCGTTCGAAAGAATGTTTTCTCCCTGGAACAGGATCTCTCCTTCATATCTGTTCTTCGGGTAGAGGTCATGCATGCGGTTGAAGCACCTAAGAAGGGTCGTCTTGCCGCATCCTGAAGGGCCGATCAATGCTGTAACAGTATTCTTGTAGATTGGGAGACTTATGCTCTTCAAGGCGCCGATATCTCCTGCGTAATAGAAATTGAGTCCCTTGACTTCGAGTTCGATCGATTCAGGCACTATTTGTACCTCCATTTAATGATGAGCCGTCCGGCGATTGTGATGAGCAGGATGAATAGGGTAATGACAAATGATGCAGCCCATGCCTGCTGATGCCAATTTTCATAAGGCCCCATGGCATACTGAAAAATGGTGACCGTCAGGGAGGCCACAGGCTGCTTCATGTCGACCGAGAAAAATGCATTGTTGAATGACGTAAACAGCAGGGGAGCGGTCTCTCCTGCAACACGGGCAATCGAAAGCAGGATACCGGTCAGGATGCCCGTGGCCGCTCCCCGGTAAACCACCTGCGTTATCACCGTATAATAGGGGGCTCCCAACGCAAAGGCCGCTTCCCGCAATGTCCATGGCACCAGGGACAGCATATCCTCCGTAGTCCTGAGAACGACGGGGATCATGATGATCGAGAGCGCGACTGCCCCTGCCCAGCCGTTGAAATGACCTATTGGTTTGACGAGAATAGCATAGATGAAGGTGCCGATAACAATGGATGGAACACTGACCATGATGTCGGCGAGAACGCTGATGAGCCTGGCTATCCTGTGACCGCGCGCATACTCTGCGAGGAATGTGCCTCCGAGCACTCCTATCGGCACACCGATCAGGGTCGCAGAAAAGGTTATGAGAAGCTGTCCGGTAAAGGCATTTCTCAAGCCGCCTCCCTCAACTCCTGGGGGAACCGGATCGTTCACGAAGAGACCCAGATTGAGGGCCTTCACTCCATGCACAAGCACGTCGCCAAGAATGAAGATAAGCCAGAAGAGGCCCAGGAAAGCGGCAAGGGTGCTCAATAGAAGGGCGAAAAATCCTTCGGCTTTTCTCCATCGTTCCCTCGTCATCGCGAGTATTTCCTTTCCGCTTTCAGGAGAAAGAACTTGGCTATGGCGAGGGTTATGAAACTCATCATGAAGAGCACCAATGCAAGATAGAAGAGGGAGGAGAGATATATGTCCTTATCTGCCTCGGCAAATTCATTGGCGAGGGTGACGGTTATTGTCGCGGCTGCGTCAAAAAGCGATGTCGTAATTCTGTGATTGTTTCCGAGGACAAAGGCGACTGCCATGGTCTCGCCGAGGGCCCTCCCGAGGGAGAGGACAATGCCTCCAAATACTCCAAGTTTGGAATAAGGCATGACAACGTCTTTCACAACCTCCCATTTCGTTGCTCCGATGGCGTATGCCGATTCCTTCACAACGGCAGGCGTAAGATTAAAGGAGTCTCTCGATATGCTCGCGGTAAAGGGGATAATCATAATGCTCAGGATTATGCTCGCGGTCAGTATGTCGATCCCCATCGGGGTCCCCTGAAAAAGGACGCCGACAATCGGCACTCCTTCAAGAATCTTCTTCAGGAAGGGCTCAATGTATCCGCTCATTATGGGAGAAAGCGTGAAGAGGCCCCACATGCCGTAGATTATGCTCGGTATTGCAGCCAGGAGCTCGATACCAATCCCGATGGGCCCTTTCAGAAAATTGGGTGAGACCTCGGTTACGAAGATGGCGATGCCCATTGCAACCGGTATGGCCATCACCAATGACAGCAGCGTCGTAAGGACCGTTCCATAAATGTTCGTAAGAGCGCCGAATGATTCCTTGACGGGGTTCCAGTCGGTGGAAGAGAGGAATTTCCAGACGCCGAATCTATCCATGGCAGGAGACGATTCACGAAAAAGTTCAAAGAGGATGGCGATGATGAGAATGATTACCGTAAGCGATGCCGCTGCGGTAACAAGAGAAAAGATTGTATCAATGGGATTCTTCTTTGCAGATGTCGCCATGTAATCCTCGACGTATTATTATAATCCATGCTCAGAAAGAAAAAAAGGAGGGCCGGTTTACCTGCCCTCCCTTCAATACGGCAGTCTATTGCAGACCGTTTGCCTTCCAGTAAGCCCGTATCTTGTCTTTCAAAGAGGCTGGAAGGGGCACGTAAACGAGTTCATTCGCCTTCTTGTCGCCGTTCTTAAAAGCCCAGTCGTAAAAAGCGACCACTTTCTTATTGGAATCCGTCTTTTCTTTCGCAAGGAGAATAAAGGTTGCTCCGGCTATGGGCCAGGCGTTCTTGCCGGGCGCGTTGACGAGCCAGAGATGAAAATGTTTCTTGGGGTCAAAATTGGCGGTGGCCGCGGCATCCTCAAAGGTTTTGAAATTGGGCTCCACAAAATTGCCTGCAGGATTCTTGAGAAGCACATAGGCGAGCTTATTCTGCTCCGCGTACGCAAACTCGACATATCCTATCGAGTTCGGCGTCCTCTTCGTATAATTGGCAACGCCCTCGTTCCCTTTGCCGCCGATGCCGACAGGCCATTTCACCGAGGTGCCGGCGCCGACCTTATCCTTCCAGTCAGGGCAGAGTTCGCTCAGATAGGTAGTGAATATGGCGGTTGTTCCGGAACCGTCCGACCTGTGGACGACCGTAATCTCATCATGTGCCAGATTGAGTCCAGGGTTCAGGGACTTGATCTTGCTGTCATCCCAGTGCTTTATATCCCCAAGGTAGATCTTGCAAATCGCGTCGGAATCGAGCCTGAGTTGGCCCTCCTTCACTCCAGGGATCGCCACTACGGGGACAACCCCCCCCATCACCGCAGGAAACTGAAGAAGACCGTCCTTGTTCAACTCTTCAGTGGTCAGAGGGGCATCGGACGCTCCGAAATCGACCGTCCTCGCAGTGATCTGTTTGATACCGCCACCTGAGCCGATCGACTGGTAGTTGAGCTGCACTCCCGCTACTTTGTTATAGTCAAAGGCCCAGGCAGAATACACCGGATAAGGGAATGATGCTCCTGCTCCGTTAAGAGTTTCCGCCGCATTCACCGAGGTGAAAGACAACACAACTGCCAGTACAAAGACCATCTTAAGAAATACTTTCATACGTTCCTCCTTGTTTATTAATTTTAGGATACCGATATTATATTACGGCTTCGTTACAGAAATGTTAATTTTCTGTTACATCTGTTCTCATCCTCCTTCAATCTCGATAATTCTATCTGCGTGTTATGAAAAGGGGACCTCAGAAATTCTCTCAAACAGGAGGAAGCTAACCATGTGAGCTTTCTCCTCTGAAGAGCAGGATCTAATGCGATCATGAGGACAGCGAGTCTCAGTGTCGTGAAAACCGCGCATTAGGATAGCATGGAAATTGTTACGGTAATATTAAGGAACGGTTAAATTTCGGTGAAGAATTTGATTCCTTCGAAATCTGTCATTGTTTTCAGGAAGACCTGCAAACGCTATCGTTACGATATTTTCGAGAAGCTCCTCGTCTTCACCGTGGAATATCTTCTCCTCCTTCCCGTGGAAGCAAAGGGCTCCTTGCTGACAAGCCTGCAGTCTTCAGTTCGATCAGCAGCGATCGGCCCCCTTGCATAAAAAGGACATTTCCTATGGCCACGTGTTCTGCAATATTCCCCGAGCTGAAAGAGACTCGGCGCATAAGGGGTATCAAGAGCTGAGCATGATGCCGTGTCTTCGCAGTCGATGAGGTGTGCGCATTTCACGCTCCCCCCTTGATTGCCGGGAGACCTTGCAACTTCCATAGAGCACGCTCTCTTTCTTCCTCATCGATAGTCTTCAGGGGACATCTCGCATGATTGCCCTCACAGAAGTAATGCCTGAAGAGACGGGCAACCGGAATTCCTCGCTTGCAACGGGACTGTTCGGTAAGAAACTCGCAGCACTTCATAATGACGCTCCTTTCGCACGTGCTCATCGATTCGATACATCTATAGTATTCTTTTAGTGTTGCAAGGTTATGTCAGGCATATTAAATTTCGGTTAAATGGGTAGGCAGGTAATGAAAGATCATCTGGACAGAGCGGCATGGTGGTGATAAATTCAAATAAAAGAGACCGGCTAACAATCATTTTTTGGTGCCAGAGGATTCTGCTTCCTCGCCGAAAAACTATGACTTTTTCGTAATTTGTATTAAAATATAGTTAGAGAATCTACACATCACAGGAGGTCCTATGGGATTACTTGACGACTGCTTAAAAGGAAATGTTGCCACCGGACTGGCGATAGGCATAGGCGCCGCAATCCTCGCGCCGGCGGTGATTCCGGCTTTGGCAGGGGTAGCTAAGCCGCTGATCAAGGCAGCTGTGAAAAGCGGGATCATCATTTACGAAAAGGGCAAGGAAAGCGTCGCTGAGCTGGGCGAGATCTTCGAGGACGTCGTTGCTGAGGCAAAGTCTGAGCTTGCAGAGACTCATACGGAGGCTGCGTCCCGTCCGCTTGCTTCTGAAGGAGAGGCGGGTGCATGATCTGCCGGTTGCCGTCGTCAGCCACAGGACCGGCGGACGGCTGAGAATCAAGGTACCCTCGAAGAGAAGGGACAGTGCTTTCTTCACTTCCCTCGCCGAGAGGCTTTCTGCCTTTGAAGGGGTCAGAAGCGTTGAGGTCAATCCGCTCACGGGCAGCGTGTTGATCAATCATGAGTCCGAGGCGGAGAGGATTATCGAGACTTCCATGAAGGCCGGTCTCCTGAGCATGGGAGGTCCGCGAGCCATCCCAACGCATCTGCACCAGCGGCTCTCCGAGACCTTCGGGGATATGGATGGGGCGCTGAGGCGTGCATCGGCGAACGAACTGGATCTTGGCGGAGTTGCATTTCTTGCGCTTATAGGCGCCGGTATCTATCAGATATCCATGGGGAATCTCGCTGCAATACCTTGGTATACAGCAGCGTGGTATGCCTTTAACATCTTCCTCAAGTCAAATGCGACGAAGGCGTAGGTTCGCTGACGTAACGTCAATGTAACCTGAACGTCATCTTCCTGTAAAGGAATGTCGGTATTATTAATTCCTTTTCAGTATCAATAAACCTTAAACCCCTGAGGGAGAGTCGCTCAGGGAACGTAAAAGGAGGGTGTCATGGCAACGAAAGGTCGGTCGACCGCTGAAGCACCTGAGGGAGGCATCGGCAGGGCTGGTTCCGCCGTCAAGGAGGGCGTGGTGAGCAGCCTCAAGGGCATCAATGAGATCGAGGCGGAGATCGTGACCGTCGTAAGGAATACGGTCTCGAATGCACTTCGGGCAACTGGTCACGTAGCCACTGAAAGCATCACCATCACGAAGGACGTAGTTAAGGGCGCGATTCAGGCGACGGAAGAGGTGGGGACGGGCCTCATCCTCAGCACGAAGAGCGTTGCAAAGGGCGTGATCATGGGTGTGAGCGATGTCGGCGGAGACGTGATCACGGTAGCGGGACATACGGTGAAGGGTGCAGTTAAGGGAGCAGCCGAGATCGGTGCGGATGTGGCCCTCGTAGCGCGCCGCGCTGTTGACGGCGTCATCGAGGCCGGTAAAGAAGTGGGAGCCAATGTCGGAGACGTCGCCACGGCCGCAGTGAACGGCGCGATTGAAGCTGCAGGAGGCATCGGCAACACAGCTGTTCGCGCTGTCAGAGACATGCTTGTCGGAGTCGTCGAAGGAGTCAAGGATGTCGCAGGCGCGGCACTACCAAAGACACGGTCGACAGGACAGCCTGCGCCACTTAAAGAACGGCCTGCGCCGGCTGAGGTCGAAACAAAGACCCGAGTGAAAAGGCGCGAATAAAGGTGTGGTTCGCACTGTCCATGATGCGGTAAAGGGTCGAGCCAGATACGAGGTCGAAGGTCTCTACAGAGCCGATGCGCTGAAGCTCAGGATCGAGTCTGCCCTTCAAGGGCATCCTGGCATCACCGGGTTCTCTGTCAGTGTCCTCACCTCCAAGGTCCTCGTCTACTTTAATTCCGGCAATACCGCCGAGACGATCCGTTCGGTCATAGAAGAGGCTGTGAGGGGTTATGCCGGCAATGGCAGACGCTCCGGCACAGGCGTCCTTACGGTCGCGACCGCACGCCGTTCCGTGCCAACGGAGAGATCGAAGAGCGGCGTCACCACCAAGGAACAGAAGAACAACCGGAGGCAGATTCGAAAGAGCGTCCTTCATTCCGAGGAACAGCCTGCCGGGCAGTGGCACGTAAAGGGAACGAGTGAGATACTCGACAGCGCAGGCGTGTCGCAGCTTTGGGGGCTTTCACGAGTGGCAGCCGGTGAACGCCTGAAGAGATTCGGGCCGAACCTCCTTCCTGAATCGGTCCCCCGGTCAGGGCTGAGCATATTCCTGGGCCAGTTCAACTCCCTTCCCGTAGCGCTCCTTGGTGTCGCTGCCGGCGTCTCTATCGCCACCGGCGGCATCGCTGACGCCGTGGTTATTGCGGGCGTTGTCGTTATTAATAGTATTATCGGATATACGACCGAATCGCAGGCCGAAAAGACGATCCATTCGCTCAAGAGTCTCGTGCGTCCGTCGGCATTGTGCATGAGAGAGGGGGCATCAGAAACGGTCCCTGCTGAATACGTCGTCCCGGGCGACGTCCTCATCCTGAGACCGGGAAGCTATGTTGCAGCCGACGCGCGGCTCATTGAGGTGAGTCATCTCAGCGTTGACGAGTCGGCACTCACCGGTGAGAGCATGCCGGTCAAGAAGACCTTTCAGCCCCTGACAGACGAAGATATCCCCCTCGCCGACAGAATAAACATGGTCTACATGGGAACCCTTGTCACGGGCGGCCAGGGCCTCGCCGTTGTTGTTGCCACGGGAAGGTTTACGGAAATCGGCAAGATCCAGACCCTCGTTGGCAGCGCACGACCTCCTGAGACCCCGATGGAACGACAGCTCGATCGCATGGGAACACAGCTTGCCTTAATCAGCGGCGCAGTATGCGCTTTCGTCTTTCTTATAGGACTCCTGAGGGGGTACGGCTTTCTCGAAATGTTGAAATCTTCGATAGCACTCGCCGTGGCCGCGGTCCCGGAGGGACTGCCAATGGTCGCAACGACTACCCTGGCCCTCGGGATCAGGAACATGAGGAGACACAATGTCCTCATGAGACATCTCGATGCAGTAGAGACCCTCGGCTCGGTGCAGACCATCTGCCTCGACAAGACCGGAACGATCACATTAAACAGGATGACCATCGTAAGCGTCTATGCGGGGATGACGAGACTCGCGGTTTCGGACGGCAAATTCAGGAGCGCCTCAGGGGACCTCAATCCCTACGAATGCGGGGAGCTCCTGAGACTCATGCATGTCTGCTGTCTTTGCAACGAAAGCGAGGTCAAGAAGGAAAAGGGCGATTTTGTTGTTATAGGTTCGTCCACGGAGAACGCCCTTATCCATCTCGCTGTAGCCGCCGGAGTCAATGTTCCGGAGATAAGGGAAAAGTTTCCCCTCAGGAAGGTGATGCACCGATCCGAAAACTGCAACATCATGGTTACCCTCCATGATGTCTTAGAGAATTCATCGGTGGCCGGCGGGCCGATGGTGATCGCCGTAAAGGGCAGTCCTCAGGAGGTATTGTCCGTCTGCTCATGGCAGATGAAGGAAGGGACGAAGATTCCCCTTACCAATGAGGACCGCGAGGCGATCCAGATCGAGAACGAGCGGATGGCCGGCGACGCCCTGAGGGTCCTTGGCGTCGCCTATGCATATCACAACGGAGGAGATGAATGGCCTGACCTTTTGGAAAGTTGCGACATACAACGCTACTCGGATGATCTCGTCTGGCTCGGCCTTACCGGAATGACAGACCCTGTAAGGGACGGTGTGAGGGAGCTGGTCGGAAAGTTTCATGAAGCCGGGATCGACACGGTAATGATCACGGGCGACCAGGGTCCTACCGCCTATGCCATAGGCAAAGACCTCGATCTCAGCAGGGGAGAGCAGCTCGAGATACTCGACTCCACGCATCTTAACCGTATCGATCCCGGCGTCATGAAGGCCCTCGCAGAAAAGGTCCATGTCTTCTCGCGCGTGAGCCCCGCCAACAAACTCCAGATCGTGCAGGCACTCCAGGCATCTGGAAGGGTAGTGGCAATGACGGGAGACGGTGTCAATGACGGCCCTGCCCTTAAGGCTGCCGATATCGGCATCGCCATGGGCCACACGGGCACCGATGTTGCGCGTGAGGTTGCCGACGTCGTGCTCGAAGACGACAATCTCCAGACCATGATTATAGCCATCAGCCAGGGCAGGACAATCTATAACAATATCAGGAAATCGGTGCATTTCCTCCTTTCGACGAACATGAGCGAGATCATGGTCATGTTTGCGTCGCTCACGGCTGGCCTGGGGCAGCCGCTCAATGCCATGCAGCTCCTCTGGATCAATCTTATTTCGGACATCGCCCCTGGACTAGCCCTGGCTCTTGAACTCCCTGAGCCCGATGTCCTCCATCTGCCGCCGCGAAATCCCGAGGAACCGATCGTCAGAAAGAGCGACCTCAAGCGCATCGCCTTTGAATCAATGGCGCTTTCGGCAGGGGCGATGGGTGCTTACGGTTACGGGATCATGCGTTACGGCATGGGAGCGCAGGCAGGTACCATGGCCTTTATGGGCCTCACCCTCGGACAGTTGCTCCACGCCTTGAGCTGCCGGTCCGAAAAGCACCGCATATTCGACAAGGAGAGCCTTCCGACCAACAGGTATCTCAGCGCCGCACTGGTCGGCTCTGTCTCGATCCAGGGATTGGCGATCATTCTGCCTGGGCTCAGGGGCCTCCTCGGCCTGACCCCGATCGGCCTCGGCGACTGGCTTGTCGTCGGCGGGACGGCCCTCGGCTCCCTCGTCATCAACGAGGCAACAAAGGGCTCCGAGGGAACCCACTGGATAACGTCCGGTCCTGAGAAGGCCGATGCGGGCGTGATCATCGGGCAGCACAGGAAGGAGGCAACGGCATGAAAAAGGACTTCATCTTTTCTTCTGAATCGGTCACCGAGGGGCATCCGGACAAGCTCTGCGACCAGATCAGCGACGCCATCGTGGATCACTTCCTCCAGCAGGACCCCTATGCATCTGTTATTGCAGAGTGCGCCGTTTCGACGGCCATTCTTTTCATTGCTGCGCGGTTCGCTTCCGCTGCATATGTGGACTTCTCGAATGTGGCGCGCACGGTCATCAGCCAGATAGGGTATGACCGGAAGGATTTCAACAGCAAGACCTGCAGCATCATCACGAGCCTCAAGGAACTCTCTCCTGAAAACGAGCGCATCTTCGATGAACGGACGTTGTCCGAAGAAGAGATAGAGCGGATACCCGTAAGAAATCAGGTGACGCTCTTCGGTTTTGCGTGCAATCAGACCTCTTCATTCATGCCGCTGCCCATCTGGCTTGCCCACAAACTCGCACGGAAACTGACATCGGTGCGGATCCAGAAGATGCTCCCCTATCTGATGCCGGACGGAAAGACCCAGGTCGGCGTTGAATTCAGGGGCGGCAGACCCTACCGAATTCACAGCATTACGGTCATCGCGTCCCAAATGGAACCTTCTCACAAGGGTGGCCCGGACTTCAGCCGTCTCCAGGACGACATGAGAGAAACGGTGATCAATCCTTCCTTCCAGGACGAAGAGATCCAGCCTGACAAGAGGACGAGGATATTCATCAATCCTGATGGTCCCTTTCTTGTCGGCGGTCCCTCTGTCCATTCCGGCCTCACCGGCAGAAAGAACTCCATCGACACCTATGGAGAGTATTCCCGCCACAGCGGTGCGGCCCTGAGCGGCAAGGACCCCTTGAGAATTGACAGGGTCGGCGCCTATGTCGCCCGTTATGCGGCAAAGAATATCGTCTCTGCGGGGCTGGCCGATGAATGTGAGATACAGCTCAGCTATTCTATCGGCCTTCCTCGGCCGGTCAGTATCCAGACCGAGACCTTTGGGACCGGAAAGATACCCGATGACGCTATCGCTGCCCTCGTGGAGAGACATTTCGACTTCAGGCTTGCTTCCATCCTGAGGCAGTTCAGCCTGAGATCTCTGCCTTCAATCGTCAAGGGAGGCTTCTACCGCAAGCTCAGCGCTTACGGCCATGTGGGCAGGATGGACATCGGTCTGCCGTGGGAATTGACCGACAAGGCTCCTGCCCTTCGGGAAGATGCCCGGGGATGACGTCGGGTAGCGGCGCGCCTCCTTGTAACCGAAATTTCACCGGCGTGTAATACTCCTGCAAAGCACCGTTGTTATACTAGTGCCGATACCGCACAATATCTTTTGGAGGAGGAGCGCGTTCATGAGAGCAGATGGTGCAGGCATGGAAATTTCGCATGGCAGGTTCTCTGTAAAGCTGGCTGTGGAGAATCATGAGCGGGAGGCGGCGTTCAGACTTCGCTTCGACGTATTCAACAGGGAGCTGCATGAGGGTCTTTCTGAATCCTATCTGACGGGAATGGATCGGGACGAATTTGACGATTACTGCGACCATCTTGTTGTCGTTGACAGGGAAAACGAAAGGGTTGTCGGGACCTATCGTATGATGCCGGGCGTGGTTGCGGAGAATTCAGTGGGGTATTACTCGGAGACTGAGTTCAACCTCTCGGCAATCAGGAGTCTTCCTGGCACAAAGCTGGAGTTAGGCCGCTCCTGCATTCACAAAGATTACAGAACCGTCCCGATCATCGGCCTCCTCTGGCGGGGGATTGCCGCTTATGTGGAAAGGTATGGCATCCGCTATCTCTTCGGCTGCGCGAGCCTGCACAGCGCGAACACGGCCTTGGTGAATATCGTATACTCCTACCTAAACCGCGTCCATAGGGCTGACGAGCGTTACACCGTAGACCCGTTGAAGCGCCAGCCGGGTGTGCAGATGCTGTCGTTCTGCGACAGGGATGCGGCCCATTCTCTCATGCCGACGCTCATGAAGGGTTACCTCAGGCTAGGAGCCCAGATATGCGGCGAGCCGACCTTTAATCCTTTGTTCGGAACCACAGATTTTTTTGTCCTCCTCGATACGGATAGGCTCATTGAGCGCTGGCGCAGGAAGGTCCTCAGGGAAGGGGCAGAGCATGCGTGCGCGGCATAGCAAAGACCTCTACGGCCACTGCCAGACGCATGATCACTTCTCATCTCCTGCTTCATATTCCTCAACAAAGACATCGGAGAATCCAAAATGCTTCATGAGACGATGCTTCATGCTTCTCACCGTGTCCCTGTGGTCTATCGGTCCGGCGGTCCTGACCCTTGCGACACAGATGATCCTCTCCGTAGATAACCCCCATATATGGAGATCCTTCACACGTTTGACGTTCTGAAAGTTCCTGTAGATGAACTTCTCTATGTCCTCTCCGGTGAAGGAGGAGGGGTTACCCTCCATTAGGATACGCAGGCTGTCTTTTATCAGGTAGTAGGTTGGATATCCCACGAGGAGGCTGATGAGAACCCCGGCAAGGGGATCGAGGAGGTAGAGACCGGTAAAATGGATAAGAACGGACGAGGTTATAACACCCACTGATCCCAAGGTGTCGTTGAGAACAAGAAGCCTCGCGCCCTTGATATGCATGAGGTTCGCATGCTCTTTGAACCTGAATAATCCATATGCATTCACCGCGAGGCCGAGAATGGCTATTATCAGTACCTTGTCTGCGGCAATGGGCTCGGGGTGCATGATCTTCTTGTATGCTTCTATGAGAACATAGAAAATGAGGAATCCCACGAGTATCCCGTTGAAAAGCCCCGACAGGACCTTTGCCCTCTCATATCCGAAGGTGTTGTCTCTGTCCGGCAGCCTCTCGGAGAGCTTGCCCGCTAACAAGGCGAGCGCCTGGCCCACGACATTGATGGCCATAAAAGATGCGTCCGTGACGAGGGCGAGGCTCCGGTAATAGAGTCCACCGCTGAGCTCGATAAAGAAGTACGCGATCGTCAGGGAGAGAACAATTTTTTGCGGTTGAGTATCCATGGCCTACTTTAATACGCTGTACATGCCTTGTCCAATGATTCGATCATTACCTGCCTCTGCGGCTGCTCCGAGGAAAGAGCCCTGAAATTCAAAGCAGCCATGGTACGTCTGAAGGTGTTTAACTGCCCGCCACGAAGGGAAGGGACCTCCTGGAGCCGAGAAAGAGTCGAAAGAATGATCGATAAAAGAAAACTACTGGCAGAAAAGGGAAAATACTTAGGCGATGAGATCAGAAAGGACCTCGAAATCCTCCGTTCAAAAACTAAATCAGCAATCCGATGAGTGACAACGCGGTACCTTCAAGGGCCTTGTCGATCGCTATTCCAAGCACTGCCTTGCCGACGAGGCGTCCGGTCTTTTCGGCTGCGACATGAATATAGTCTTCATTCGTCGTCGCCCTCCCCCGGTCGAAATACCCCTTGCGCTCAAGCAGAGAGATGATGTCCTCTTGCTTCGTTGTCCTATGGTTATAGTTGACCAGGAGACTTCCTGTCACGGGGTTAAAGTCAACGGTTGCGATGCCCTGAATCGTACTCAGCGCCTTTTTCAGTTCCTCTCCCGCATCACTGTTTCTCTTTAAGAGGGGGCTCTTTACTCTGAGTCGACCGGGGACATTATGCAGGTAATAGCTCATTCTTCCTCCTTCATGGTGTATTTTCTGAACGTCTTGCAAACAGGATAGCCCGAGCATCTGAAACGTATGACCAGTCCCTCAAGCTTATAGACATTCATTGTCTTGCCACACTCCGGACAGAGCGGCTTACCCTTGAGCAACGCCTTCTTTGCCCCGGGGGTAAACTGCATGCCACAAACGAGGCAGATGAACCGCTGGGCACCGGTCTTTATCCTGCCGTAACGGTACACTGCATCACCCTCGCAGGAGGGGCATCGTATTTCTGTCACTTGATCCATTGCTATGCTTGCCAGCATATCTAATATTAATTATAACGCCCTATTGTTACGGCTACATGAAGGGAATGTTAAATTTTTGTAACATTTCTTCGCCATGCTTTAGCAGCCGCGCATATATCAGGTCAGGTCGTTCCATTTCCCGCGGTAGAGGATCCCGTCCATGTCGGCCGGAAAGGGCGACAACTGCCGCAAGCACCAAAGCAGACTAAAAAGCCACCTGCAACGTCAGCTGTATTCTCTCATCACGTGTCTTTCCCGGTTGCTTGTATTCTACATTATCGTAATCGAGGAGGACCATGTTATTATGCAGTCTGTCTATACTGTAAGCTATACCTACAATATACCTGTTGTTTTCCCCTGACAAGGCATCGCTCACATTCTTATTGGGATTAAAGTGGTCGAAGCGACCAATGAGAGTGAATCTCTCAAGCGGGAACTTCAATTCAATAAAAGGCTTCAGTTCCGTAAACAGGGAATAACCTCTCTTCTGGAATTGATCCGATCCCTGGGCGTTCCCATCCCCCCAGAAGTACTGCCCTGTCACGACAAAGTATTCGTGCTCAAAACTGCCGAATGCAAGATTTGCGGTCCAATTGGGGTGCGCGGCAACGTTGCCCTTGCCCGTCACCCCAAAATACGAGAGCTGAAGTCCCGGGATAATGTCGGGTAGAGGCCTGACGGTTATCCGTCCCTCGAGCACCTTATTCCTGTTCTGCTCGGTCGTCGTGTATCCTCCGCCATTATAAATTCCTGCCTGAATGCTCCCGTAGCTGCCAGGATATGAGGGATTGACATTTTTACGATAACTCTCATCCATGAGCCCACCTAAGAGCGCGGCAAAGGTTACGCCGTAATCCGCTGAACTCATGATGCCGTTTCTTTCGATAAACATCGTGTCCTGCAAACGGTAATAATTTATGTGCTCTTCAAAATCAAGCCACGGCGTGTGCACAATGCCGACTTCAGCGCCCGGTTTGGTGAGAAATGCCAAATCCGGAGGGGTAACGAGAGCATAAAGGTACTTTATTCTTACCGCCAGGGAGCCGTTGACGTTGAGAGAGACATTCTCACCAGGTCCAAGATTCTGTGTCTTCAGATTCACCGTCGTCACATCAGTTGTCATCCGGCCTGACAACCATGGAAAGAGCTCCTTTTCTAAGGTGAAATACCCTCGTTTTACATTAAAATTGTTGAATTGCGCACCGCTTGGTATGCCTCCTGTCTTTCCATAACCATAAGAGAGGTACCAGAGGCCGCTGAACTTAAGACCTTTGAAGGCTTTCACAATTTTATCGATCTCCTCGTTCTTTTCCGCAGGCGCTGTCTCACTGACCTTCTCGGCAACCTTCTCTTCAATCTTGACTTCTGTTGCTTTGTCCTTCTCCCGTATCTCTTTTTCCATATCCTGCATTACTTCAAGAGCCTCTTGCTCGGAGAGAATACCTTTTTCCACAAGCTTCTTCAGAATAGGATTCGTGATGCTTGCAGACTCTGATACCCCCGCTGACAGGAGAAGGCAACATAACCCAAGGATAAAAGCGGACCATCTTCTTTTCATCCAGAACCTCCTTTGGCAAGGTAGGTGCTTTATAAACTGTTCCTGTAATGGGTCCAATACGATGCTATCAGCTTAGCATCATATTGTTACAGAAATATGTCAGTTCTATGAAAGAATCGTTAAATTGTGATTGTAACGTGCGGGAAAGCAAGAAGAATGTGGCCAAGGAACGATCCCGGGGCTGGAAGGGTAATCAATGATCACCCTCCAATCCCTTGAGTCCTTTGAGGCGATGAGCAGCAGCTCGTTTCTTATTGCATCTCAGCTCTTACGACATCTTCTGAAACGAGCCCCTCCCTATCGAATCTCTCACGTGGCGGCTCACGAGAATGACGAGATAGTCTTTTATTCTCGCCCCTTGCTTAATACTGAGGAGGTTTTCCTCGTAGAGCATCCTTATCTGCTCTTCAGGTACGCCCAGCTTCTCTGCGAGTCTCCGGATGGCTTCACAATGTTTGTTCCGTTCCGCATCATTTTCGTACTGATATGCAGTCGCCATAACTCCTCGCCCTTTCCACCCTCTCACTTCGGCTTGGTTTTGAAGATCCCCGAACTAAGTTTACCATGAGAATCGGCAGCCGACATCGGTTTCTTTCATTATTTGCCTAAGCATGTGGCCATCTCCTGAGTCACAGGCCGGAGCTCTCTGTTCTTCTAAACGGTCTTGACCCCAGATGCCTTCCGCTTTGTGGTTGTTCTCGCAGTTGACGCTCGGGAGGTTGTTTTTCTCACTGTGCTTTTTGGAATGCCTTCGAGCTTTATTATCTCCAGTTCCAGTTTCTTGATTCTCGCCTTTATTGCCTTCACCTTGCTGTCGAGCATGGGGTTCCTGACCTTCCCGCTCAACTCATACACTTTTCCTCCAAGTTCGGCGATCTCCTGCTGCACTTTTGTCTTCAGCTCATAGAGCCTGTACCGCCTTTTCCCTTCTTCAGTAAGCTCCTCTGCCTTCTTCTTCACGATAGAGGCGCCCTCCACGACATAGGTGATACCTTCCTCCAGTCCCTTCTGCAGATCTTTCTTTACCTTTTCCCAGAAATTCATTCTCTCCTCCTCTCTTCCGCCGACCGGTTTTCATGGAAAGCCGTCCGTGGGTCTATTCTTCCGATTCATTTCCCGGTGAATCAACGATGATTCCTTTTGCCGCTCTAATTTCCGTTGTTTCCTCTATCACCTCATCGCTCGCCCCAGCATGAGCAAGTAGGGAAATAGACGCAGCGCATCAACGCCGGAGGTTCAATTTCCTTCCGTTATTATATATCATTTTCTCACGATTCTCAGCAGGAGTACTTCGAATTCGAGTACGCGGGAGGACGTAACAGCAGCAAATTGATAACAACAAACTGTTGTATGACTATGAACCTAAGGTCAAATCTCTCTTTGTCGACACGAGACCGTAAGGCATGCCTTACGTCCCCTTACAGCAGTCGTGCGCCCTGTTCTGCAAGCCTCGATCTGACGCTGGAGTGAAGGTTCAGATAACAGAAATTCTCCTCATCAATGAAGCGGCTGATGAGGTAAGCAAGGCCGTTGCTCTTTGCGTCCAGATAGGGCGTATCGATCTGGTTCAGGTCACCGGTAAAGACGATCTTCGTGCCTTCTCCGCACCGGGTAATGATCGTCTTGACATCGACGGGCCTCAGATTCTGAGCTTCATCCACGATGAAATACCGCTGGGGAAGGCTCCGTCCGCGGATATAGGTCAATGCCTCGATCTGAAGCACACCCGCATCGATGAGGTACTGAAAGCTCCGGTATTGTGCTGTTGATCGATCATCCTTGATATGCCCTTTCGGCGTGTTGACGATCACCTCCAGGCTGTCAAAGATCGGCTGCATCCAGGGTGTCAGCTTTTCGTTCACGTCCCCCGGCAGATACCCGATATCATTGCCCATGGGGACAACCGGTCGCGCCACCACGACCTGCTCATACAAGGGTGATTTCTTTGTGGTCTGGTGTATCCCCGCGGCAAGGGCGAGAAGGGTCTTCCCCGTTCCCGCAGAGCCGGTAAGGGCAACGACCTCGATGTCAGGGTTTATTAACGCATCGATCGCGCATCGTTGCTCGATATTTTTTGGTGCAATGCCTTCCAGAGATTTTCCGTTCTTGATCTTTGTGTGGGCGCTGCAGCCCTGCAGCCTGAAGACCTCTTCCCCTGACTTCACGTACCGTATGGAATGAATGCCGTTCGTGTAATCGGATTCTTCCAGCACCCGTCCATACTTCTGGAAGATGGTCGTTTTATCGCTCTCGTAGTCTTCCGCGTGGAGACCACATGCCTCGGCCTTTATTCTCACCGTCGTGTCTTTGGAGACCAAGGTGACGGGTACCATATTTCCTCGTCCGTCGGTCTGCTGCTGTTCCACGACGCCGAGGGCCGTCTTTATGATCGCGTTATCCTCGGTGACGCCGTCCATGAAGGCAGTGGGGACGCTGCTTAACGTGATGCCGATGGAAAGGAGACCGCCTGTTTCCATCGCGATGCCCTTCATCAACGGGCCCTTCTCCGTTAAACGGTCAATGATCCTGAGCGCGCTCCGCGCCGATACCGCTTTCTCTCCGTGCCCTTTCTTGAGCCTGTCGAGCTCCTCTAAAACAACAAACGGTATCACCACATCATGGGTGCCGAACCTGAAGAGGGAGCTTGGATCATGGATCAGTACGTTCGTGTCCAGGACGAATATCTTCTTCTTCAGCCGTTTTTCAACGGTCTGGTCCGGAACCGGCACGTCGGGTGAACCTCCGTCAGAGCAAAGAGGCCTGAGGCATTCTGCTTGCTGCATACGGAACCTCCCTTTCGTATGAACCTTTGTGGAAGCAGGAACATGCTTTCTTTATAGCGGCGGGGAAACAGAGAGAAGCGACAGAAGGCAGATAAATTAAGAATGCGATAATCTTGACAACGACATCCGTAAAACGATCTCTTCGTGCGGAAATCAATGCCGGGCAAACCACAAGAGCAAGGGTGTCATCTGCCGCCATGCGTATGCTGGCACGGTATGAATATCGTTACGACTCGAGGAAAAGGCACATATCTTCACATGACCCTACGCGCAGTTGGTATATGAACCGCATTCAATCATAAGCTGCAGGGACTGCATATATATGGCACATGCTTCGTGCCTCCTGCTCATACAGAGCTTGGGTGAAACGTCGTCCATGTCCCTGATGAGGTTATTCGTAATACCACATTTTATCCCTTCCATGCTGCCCCTGAGATTCGGGCAGAAGACAAATCCGAGCGTTGTCATCGTTACCTCCTTCGGGAACTATAATAAAGAATCTTTTGTTAAAAATACATTACAAAACGGTTAAGATTCTGTAACCGGCAAGATCAGCCCCTCTTTCTCAGAATCTTTGAGAGGAACATCGGGCAGTTGTCATAATTGTCGCTGGAACAGTAGATCTGGTCCTTGTGCCTGCCGATGATCATGGATGAAAGGGACGCTGAACAGATATTGGTCTCCTTGTCGCTGAACGGGCAAGCATGTTCCTCGCCCAGGTCACGGTAAGATATCGCATAGTGTTGCGTCATGGAGGCCTCCTTCCTTAGAACTTTGACAACGCCAGTCGTGTCTTTATCACGGTCATAATCCTTGGCTTCCAGACCTTGAGCCCCGTCTCGGGACAGGGATAGAGCATCGAGTTCTTCCCGATCTGGTAGCGGTTCCCCCTCCACGTTACGGTATTGCTCAGGATAGGAAAGATCCAGATGATTCCGATGAAGAGGTCTTTGGCGGGAGCGAGCAGATAGAGGAAAGGTTTCATATCCGCCCCGATCTTCCTGCCCAGGTAGAAATCACGGGCAATCTTCACCACTCCTGTGAAACCTGCCAGGAGGAGCGCCCCAGTTGTGACCGGGGAAAATATGAGGGGTAAGCACGCCACCACGATCGTGTTGCTGACAAGTTCAAAGAAGTACTTGGCGCCCCCGATCTTCCATCTCAGTTTGCCCCACCGGATGTGCCTCCCCAGAAACTTTCCGATGCCCCAGTCCTCATTCACGTTGTTGATGACGTGACCGGAGAGAACGACTCGTTTGCCGAGAGCATGTATCCGCTCACCCATGATATAGTCTTCAGCAAGGAGGTCCTTCACCGTATACAATCCGCCGATGGATTCGAGATCATCCTTTCTCATGAGCATGGATTTGCCTACCACACATGGCATGCCGAGATACCGGTCCAGGAGGCAGACGTTGCCGACGACGAAGGAATTCAGGTGGAGGTTCTCAAAGACCGCGCCGAGGGAACGGCCCCTGACGCCCCTGATAATATTGCTGACCAGCCCCACCGACGGGTCGGCCATATGCCTCACCGTATCCTTCAGATAATCCTTCTCGACACGCACATTGCTGTCGCTGATGAGTATGAGGTCGTGTCTCGCCCGTTTATAAGCGGGGATTAGGTTGTTGACTTTGGGGTTAAGTCCGGCATCGCAAAATTCCACAACGATCGATATGTCGCAGGACGGGTATTTTTCCCTTATCTTCTGTACGACCTTGTGGGCAGGATCATTCCGGTTCTGAAGGGCAAAGATGATCTCATAGCGGGGATAATCAAGATTGCAGAAGCTTTCGAGGTTGTCAAAAAGCCCGTCATCAAGACCCTTGAGAGGTTTGAGGATTGAGACAGGAGGATAAGATCGGGGAAAGCCTGCGCTTTCCCCTGAGTCGGGGGGGAAGACATATGACCGAACAGCGGCCATTTGAAACAGATATCCGATTATCCCGAAGAGCGTCAGGCACGCAAATGTCCAGAATAGTAGCATCATCACCTCCTAATTCCTGAAGAGTGTGAGTGCGACACCCTTGTTGTGTTTTATACATTCCTTGATGGAAGCGGTATCCTTCTCGCAGTTGAGCAGTGTCTTCCACGAATAGAGGTGCCTCGGCTTGTGGAAGTCGCTGTTCGCAACATAGGGATACTTCTTCAGGCTAATAACGTTAAACACATCATCGCGGTTGGCGATCTCCCAGGCGTCGATGTAGCGCGCATACCGTTCCCTGTTGTTCCAGAGAAAGAGGGTATCCCTGTCAGTCATCGCCGACATGTAGTGCGGATGGCAGGCTATCGTCAGGGCCTTCTGCCTTTTCGCCTCGAGAAATATCTCTTCATAACTCATGCAGGCGGGAATAAAGTCCTGGACGTCAATGATCAAGATGTGGGCTGAAGTATCTGTGGTACGATGGTTCTTGGTTATCTCAATTCCGGGAATGACGAGCATGCCGTATTTGGCCTGGGCTCTTTCAGCTTCCTCTTTTATGTCTTCGATATATTCTTCGAAGTTGGCGGCTGTTACGGAAAGCCGAAACCGGTGGGCGAGTTTGCCGAGCGGGTTGTCGCCATTAACGACATGGTCTGTTATCGCTATGACATCAAAGCCTGCCTGTCCGAAAAGATCGACTGTCCTCCTCAGCTCCACTGAGCCGTCAGAATAGGTTGTATGAATATGGAAATCACACAGCAGCATGGATCTGCTTGGTTCGATAGATAATCATCATGGCTTATATCATAGGCAGTAAACATGTCAGTATGATGAAATTGGCGTTACATTATGGTTAAATGTGAAACCTGAAGGGCAGGCATAGTATCATTATCTTCCGCCCCTGAACGGAGGAGGCCGGGTACCCCCTCCATCTCTCCGGCCAACGACGGGCAGTCCGGTCCGACCCTCGGCTCATCGGCAGGGGTCTTGGCGGTGAGAAGGGAGACCGGCTAAAACTTCCTGTTTTTTATGAGGTAGGAATAATATGCGGCTGCGTTCGTGGGTATACGTTCGAGGGTCTCAAAGTTTACCTTGTAAAGCCCGAAGCGTGCATCGAGTCCCTGGAGCCACTCGTAGTTGTCGATGAGGGACCAGTAGAAATAGCCCCTGATATCCATTCCCTCTTTCTTGCAATGCTCCATCACATCGATATGGTTCTGCATGAAGCGTATCTTCTTCTGGCTGTCCTTTGTGGCGATGCCATTTTCGGTTATGATGAGGGGGACTTCGAGCTTTGTGGCGTAGCGGAGGACCTTCTCGAGGCCATGAGGATGGATTTCCCACCCCATGTCGGTTAGGCCATGACCGCCAATGTCAAGGTGTCTCATCTCCGCTCCCATCGTCTTCAGGGGATTGAACCGCATGTGGATCCTCGTGTAGTAATTAACGCCGAAAAAGTCGAGCTTGCCTTTGATGGGAACGGGAATCTCCATTTCTTCCTTGAAGGGAAACTTGATCTTCAGTGACCCGGTCAGAAAGGCATCGAGGAGGGAGTGATTATAGAAGCGTTTCGCAAGTCGCGCAAGGAGCCTGTCCAGGGGATTCCATTTCTTCCAGGGGGCAAGGGCAGCCATATTATGGGCCACGCTCACTCTTGCGTTGGGGTGAGCATCATGGATGATCTCGAATGCCCCTGCGTGAGCCCTCAGAATATTTGCCAAGGCCCTGACACCCAGCTGCACACTCTTTATCGCCGGAGGCGTGCACCCTTCAAAGTACCCTGCGAGGATGAGGACATAGGGCTCGTTAAAGGTTATCCAATAAGTTACGCCGCCTATTGCTGCGACAATACGCTTTACATAGGCAAGAAAGGTATCCACTGACGCATCTTCGTGCCAGGGATATCTCTTTATGAACCAGAGGGGATGGGTAAAGTGATGGAGGGTCAACATCGGCTCGATGCCGTATCTCTTAAGGATCTCAATAATCTCCTGATAGTGACGGATGACCTTTTCATCCCAGCTGTCCTCACGCGGTTGTATCCTGCTCCATTCGGGGGAAAAGCGATAGGCATTCACACCAAGGTCTTTCAGGAGGGCAAGATCCTCCCGGTACAGCTCATAATGGTTTGTCACCGCCGGTTTCTTACTCAGGATCGTATCCCAGGACGACCAGTCTGCATTGGGCGAGCCTTCAAGCTGAAAGGCGGAAGTGGCGACACCCCAGAGAAATGGCTCCTCCGGTGGTTCCTTCATGGGGAAGGCAGCGCCGGCCTTACTAAAACGATCGCTGACAAAGCCATATTCAGCTGCTATTCTGTCATTCCGGCCGGAATCTTTCCTTTCAGAAGGATTCCTGATGTGCTTCGCTTGCGGGAATGATAAGTGCACGGCATTGCCGGTGACCGAATTGGTAATTCCAAACCTCGCCGGGAACTATTTGCCTTCGGGAACGGTGTTATCAAAATAGTAGCCATGCCCCCTCCTTGTCTTGATATAGAGAGGATTCGCCGGGTCCTCTTCAATCTGCATTCTGATCCGGCTCACATGGACATCAACGGTCCTTGGTTCGACATATCCTTCGTCCTTCCAGACGGCATTGAGGAGCTGCTCACGATTAAATATCTTGCCCCTCCGTTCAACGAGATACAGGAGGAGCCTGAATTCCGTGGGACTGAGATTCAGAGGGACATTGTCCTTGGCAACAGAATAGGTTTCCGTATTGATCGTGAGGTTGCCGATGGTGATGTACCTGGATTCGGGCACGTTCCTTGTCGAGCGTCTCAGAACGGCCTTTATACGTGCAGTCAATTCCCTCGGACTGAAGGGTTTCGTTACGTAATCATCAGCGCCCATTTCAAGGCCGAGAACCCTGTCCACTTCCTCAGTCTTTGCCGTGAGCATGATAATCGGGAGGTTCTTTGTTTTCGGGTCATTCCTCAGAATACGACAGAGGTCCATTCCGTGTATGCCGGGCATCATGAGATCAAGGATAACGAGATCGAAACTCATCGCCCTGATCTTCTTCAGGGCCTCCTCCCCGTCCGCCGCCGTCGTTACTTCAAAACCATCGATGGAAAGATTATAGGCGAGAAGCTCTATGATGTCCTGCTCATCGTCCACGGCAAGAATTTTCTGTGCGTCCTGTCGCGACATAGATCTACCTTCGTTCCTGATACGATTGTGGATAAGGATACCGCGGGAAGCATTACGACAGTGTGAAAGCACTGTTACATTTCGGTTAAATGATGATCTTCACGCGGGTGCCCTTGCCCTGCACACTCTCGAACTGCATATGCCATCCGTGGGCCTTCACAAGATGCTTGACGATTGCGAGGCCGAGTCCTGTCCCTCCCATCTTTCTCGATCGTGCGAGGTCCACCCTGAAGAACCTCTCGCCGAGCCTCGATAGGAACTTGGCAGGGACACCGATGCCCGTATCTTCCACAAAGAGAAAGGGCTTTCCGTCTTCCTCTCTGTCGATGCCGAACGTCACCCTTCCCGTTTCCGTGAACTTCACTGCATTGTCGACGAGATTGGTCAGAATCTGGATGAGGCGGTTCCTGTCTGCCTCGATCTGGCCGATGGTCTGATCCCCGTGAATTTCCAGAGAAAGATTCTTTGAAGCCGCTTTTGCCTTGAAAAGCTCCACGATATTCTCGAAGACCCCTCCGATATCGATGAGAGACTTCTCGACCCTTATGACCCCAAGTTCGATCTTGGAGATGATCATGAGGTCATCGACGAGGGCGTTGATACGCTCACTGTTCGACCTGATGGTCTGGACAAACCGTGTTGCATTTTCCTGGTCTCCGAGCGCGCCGTCGAGAAGCGTGTCGGCAAAGCCCTTGATCGCGGTAATCGGGGTCTTCAGTTCATGGGAGACGTTGGCAACAAAATCCTTTCTCACCTGTTCGAGTTTCTTGATCTCGGTGATATCGTGAAATACCGCGACAAACCCTGAAAGCTCACTTCCTCGATAAAAAAGCGGGGAGACCCTCGCCATGAGATGTTTTTCCTCCGGTGTTTCGATGCTGAATTCAGCCGTGCCCGGAGCAAGGGTCTTCCGTGCCTCGTCGATGAGATCAGCCAACTCGTGATTTCGCACCACTTCTGCAAACCCCGTCCCTGCCGCAGGAACGTCTCCAAAAAAATCCTTTACTGAAGAGCTCGAAAGGGTGATCATGCCCTTCCCATCCATGATGAGCAATGCATCAGGAAGGCTCTTGAGAATAACGTTCAGACGATTCCTCTCCTCTTCGCTTTGCGACATCATGCCCTGCAGGGTGACCGACATGGCGGTCAGATTATCTGCAATCTCGCTGAATTCCCCCGCCTTGTCGAGAAAGAGTCTCTTGTCTATCTCACCCCGCGAGAGGGACCGTGAGAAACCCGTGATCTCCTTGAGAAGTCTCTTCAGATGGGAGATCTGCCATACTGAGACTCCCCATGTTACGAGCAGCACCGCCGACACAGCAAGGATCATCCTTAGCCTGAGGAGATTTACCGAGCGATAAATACTCTGCAACGGCACCGCAAGCCTGATGTATCCTGCGTCGGTTCCGCTTCGTGCCATCTTCTGTGCGACATAGAGCAAATCTTCGTGTAACGTATCGCTGTGACGAATACTCATGCCGATCCCAAAATTGGCCGCCTTCTGGATCTCCGTGCGATGTGCGTGATTATCCATAGATGCAGATTCGTGGTCAGAATCGCCGATCACCCTTCCATCGATCCGTATTATGGTGACACGGGCATGGACCTTTTCCTTTACCCCCCTGCAGAAGGCGTCAAGGTTGCCGTTGGTAAAGGATATGCCGGGAGAAAGGAGCCCTATTGAATCTTCAAGGTGCTGTCTCAGAACGGCAATACGGTTATCTCTGACAGCCGAGGTAATATAGATCTCGCCGACAACCCCTGCGAGGAGAACGATAACGGCATAGATTACGAAGATTCGTCTGAAGATTCTCTTCGTCATGCTTCTCCGTCGACATAATAACCGATTCCTCTCTTTGTCTTTACGTACCTGGGGTTTGCCGGGTCGTCCTCGACGTGGGTGCGCAGTCTCCTGATGTGGACGTCTACGGTTCTCGGCTCTACAAAGGCCTCATCCTTCCAGACCGCGTCGAGAAGCTGATCACGGCTGAAAACCTTCCCCCTTCTCTCAACAAGATAGAGAAGAAGCCTGAACTCGGTGGAACTCAGATCCAAAACTCTGTCATTCTTTCTCACGGAATAGGTCTCTTTGTTGATCGTCAGGTTCCCTATTCGGACAACCTTATCATCGATCGCCTTTTTCGATGTCCTTCTCATGACGGTCTTAACCCTTGCCAGGAGCTCCCGTGGACTGAAGGGCTTTGTTATGTAGTCGTCAGCACCGAGCTCAAGGCCGAGAACCTTGTCCACTTCTTCTCCTTTTGCGGTAAGCATGATGATCGGTATGCTCTTCGTTCGTGGGTCATTGCGTAAAATTCGACAGATCTCCATGCCCTGTATCCCAGGGAGCATGAGGTCAAGGATAACAAGGTTAGGATCGCCTGCCCTGATCTTATCGAGGGCCTCCTTCCCGTCTGAGGCTGACAATGCCTCGAACCCCTCTTTCGTAAGGTTATAAGAAACGAGTTCTACGATATCAGGCTCGTCATCGACGATCAGGATCTTTGCATTGTTCATGCTGTACATATACCATTTGAGGGCATAAGGATGCAAGAGGCTACAAGGATGTAACGGAATATTCACGGTATCGTAACAGAATTGTAACATTTCGCCCCTTTCTCTTGATGCCTCCGTCATCGATGCCCGCTCTAGAGGCCGGTTCCGCGTCCTCGAGAGGACTTTGATCCCAACGGTTCATCTTGAGAACGTTCTGCTTCCGGAGAGAAAGAGGGAGGATTTGTGTGCTATAATGCTCCTGCAGACGTTGAGACGTTCAAAAGACAGCAATCCCAAGGATTAGGTACGTGATGCGAGGTCGGAAGGCATCGGGAAAAAGACAGAAAAGGCCCGCCAGTGGTCAGCAGTGCTTTCCCCTCACAATTCAGCTCATGAACCATTCGTCTTCTTGACCGCTCTCTTCAGCATGGAAGATACGGCAAGAGAAAGGATACGTCGATGACAGAGGGTTCACGGTTCAGGATCAATAGTCCTAAAGTCATCCATGAGACCATTGACGGAGAGACCGTCCTGGTCCATCTTGATAGCGGCAACTATTACAGTCTTGATGGGGCGGGCGCGGACATATGGGGACTTATCAACAGAAGCTTCGATCTCAACGGAATCATCGAATGGATTGCAGGTCGGTACAGGGCTGACAGAGGCGAGATAGAAGAGGCTCTCAATCGGCTGATGAGCGAACTACAACGGGAGGATCTCATTGTAACGGACGAAGGGGGGGGAAGTGAAGAGGCCCTCGGTCGTGCCGGCTGCGAAGCAGCAAGCCACCGTGAAGGTCCGGAAATCTTCGTGCACCCCGTGTTACATAAATACACCGATATGCAGGACCTTCTCTTGCTGGACCCGATTCATGACGTCGATGAAACAGGCTGGCCAAGCTCCCGGGATGACCTTCCCGTCAACAGGCAATGACTGTCTCGT
>Ga0335070_10000184_pt1 | contig 71249 bp, 74 predicted proteins | sample Lox_Sample_13_FD_206722 | JGI IMG/M metagenome (GOLD analysis project Ga0335070, IMG submission 206722) | Soil microbial communities from Loxahatchee National Wildlife Refuge, Florida, United States - Lox_Sample_1.3 | ecosystem: Environmental > Terrestrial > Soil > Wetlands | place: USA... | reverse complement strand
CTCGGAGTGAGGTTTTGCGAGGGAGGAGGTCGGTGGTACCTCCCAAAACTCGCTCGCTGCGCTCGCTTTTGAGTGTTTTGGGAGATACCACCGACCTCCTCTAACGGGAACCCTCGCCGAGGCCTCGAACCACGGCAGCTTTCGTGAAAGGTCGCCGCCGCGATCACTTTTCGGGAGCTTCCACGGGACGGGCGTCGCTCAGCTCTCCATGCGGGCTGCTGGGACGGGTTCTGGCGCTGTCTGCTCTGTGAGCTGGAAAGGGACGGAAGCTCGGGAAAGGGTTCCGTTGGGCGAGGGTTCGGTTCCCCTCTGAAAACACTCAAGCGAGCGAAGCGAGCGTTTTCAGAGGGGTACCGAACCCTCGCCCTTCGCCACCCTCTCCTGCTGCTCCTCGATCCGCTTCCTGAGCCCGAAGAAGTAGTCGGCGCCGCTGATCACAGTCACGATCAGGGCCGCGTAGACGAGGAGGTTGACACCCAGGGGCGCTGGGTTGGTCACGATCAGAGCGAAGATGGCGGCGATCTGCAGCACGGTCTTCAGCTTGCCGAGCCAGGAGGCGGCGATCACGATGCCGCGCTCGGCGGCGATCGTGCGCAGGATCGTGACCGCGACCTCGCGGGCGATGATCACCATCGCGACCCAGGCTTCAAGCCGGTCGAGCGAGACCAGGGAGACGAGGGCACCGATGATCAGGAGCTTGTCGGCGAGCGGGTCCATCAGCTTGCCGAAGGTCGTGACCGAGCCGCGCGAGCGGGCGAAGTAGCCGTCGAGACCGTCGGTCGCCGCCGCCAGGGCGAAGACCGCGGCTGCGATCACGTCGCCGTTTGGAGTCTCGCCGAGCAGGGCGACGACGACCACGGGCACCGCCAGGATGCGCAGCATGGTGAGCGCATTCGGCAGGTTGAGCGGGAACATGGTCCGCTCAGTCTGACGCAGGAACGGGCGCGGCCGCCTTTTCGGCGTCGAGCCGGGCGAAATACTCCTCGCCCTCGATGCTGATGTGGGGCACGATCCTGTCGAGCCACTTCGGCAGCCACCAGGCTTTCTCGCCGAGCAGGACCATCACCGCCGGCACCAGCAGACAGCGGACCAGGGTCGAGTCGATCGCGATCGCGACCGCCAGCCCGATCCCGAACTCCTTGACCACCGGGTCTTCGACGAGGACGAAGCTGGTGAAGACGCAGACCATGATCGCGGCCGCCGAGGTGATCACGCGGCCGGTGTTGGCGAGACCCTGGACGACCGCGGCCCGAGCGTCGCCGGTCTCTTTGAAGTGTTCCTTCATCTGCGTCAGCAGGAACACCTCGTAGTCCATCGAGAGCCCGAAGAGGATCGCGAACATCAGCAACGGCACGAAGCTGACGATCGGTATCGAGTGGTCTAACCCGATCAGTTCCACCCCCCAGCCGAGCTGGAAGACGGCGGTGACGACGCCGTAGGCGGCGGCGACCGAGATCAGGTTGCAGGCCGCCGCCTTGATCGGCACCAGCAGCGAGCGGAAGGCGATCAGCAGGACGATGAAGCTGAGGGCGACGACGATCGCGATCATCAACGGCAGCTTGTCGGCGATCTTGGTCGCGAGATCGATGTAGCCCGCGGTCTGGCCGCCGACGTAGGAGCTCGCCTTGGTCCCTTCGAGCGTCGCCGGGATCACTTCGTCGCGCAGGTTTTCGACGAGTTCGACGGTTTCGTCCTTCCACGGCTCCGACTCCGAGATCACGGTGAAGACCGCGACCTTGCCCGCCTTGTCGAGGCTCGGTTCGGAGACGGCGGCGACGTCCTCAGTGCCGCCGATCGCTTTCTGCAGTTCCGGCAGCACCTTCTTCGCTTCTTCGGGCGAGGAGAATTCGGAGGCGATCAGGAGCGGCCCGTAGGCGCCCGGGCCGAACCCTTCGTTCATCCCTTCGAAGGCCTCGCGCGAGGTCGAGTCCTTGGGCAGGGCGCTGATGTCGTTCTGCCCCAGTTCGAGCTGCAGGAGCGGGATCGCGAGGACGCCCAGGATCAGCAGCGAGGCGACCGCGGCGGTCCAGGGACGGTCGGCGACGGCATCGGCCCAGCGCAGCCAGCCGTGCGGTTTCTTGTCGTCGGGGTGGGTCTTGCCGATGTGGAAGCGGAGGCTGTTGATGTGGGGCCCGAGCGCCCCCAGCATCGCCGGCAGCAGGGTCGAGGCGGCGCAGACGGCGACCACGACCGCGATCGCCGCGGTGTAGCCGAGCGTCGAGACCAGCGGGATGCCGGCAAAGGCGAGCGAGCAGAGGGCGATGATCACGGTGAAGCCGGCGAAGACGACGGCGCCGCCGGCGGTGGCGACGGCGCGGGCGATCGACTCCTTGATCTCCATCCCTTCGCCCAGCTGCAGTTTGTGCCGGGTGACGATGAAGAGGGCGTAGTCGATGCCGACGCCGAGTCCGATCATCGTCGCCAGGGTCGTGGATACCCCCGGCACCTCGATCACGTGCTCGAGCAGCTTGATGATCGAGAGCGCGCAGGCGAGGCCGAGGATCGCCGAGACGATCGGCAGCATCATCGCCGTCGCCGTGCCGAAGGCGAAGAGGAGGATGATCACCGCCGCGACGAGGCCGACGACCTCGGCGAACTCGGTCTCGGGTTTGGAGAGCTGCGTGCCGACGTAGGAGCCGATCGAGGTCTGGACGCCGACCTCCTCCGCCGGCTTGGCGGCGTCGAGGATCTTCTGCGATTCCTTTTCGTTGATTTCGCCCGGGCCGACGCCGAGGACGACCGGGATGTAGGCGATCGTCTGGTCTTTGCTGATCGTTTTCGAGCCTTCGACCAGCGGGCTTTTGGCCGAGTTGACGTGCGGCAGCGCTTCCAGGTTCTTCGCCGATTCTTCGATCGCCGCGGCGTACTTCGGTTCGGTCAGCTTCTTGCCGGCGGGCGCGACGAAGACCAGCGGGTTGGAGCCGTAGGCCTGTTCTGGCAGGTTTTCTTCGAGCAGTTCGGTCGCGATCGTCGAACCGGTACCGGGCAGCGTCAGGTTTTCGCTCGTCTTCGAGCCGGCGGCGGAGGAGATCGCGACCAGCGCGATCGCGATCGCGAGCCATGCGCCGATGACGGGATAGTGATGGCGCGAGCAGAAGCGGCCGATCGCGTAGAGAGGTCCCGTCATCGCGGCCGGAAGTATCTCCTATGGAGCGGGCGTCGTCCCGTTCTCGAAAGCATCCGGCACGGTTTCGACCGGTTTTGCGCCGAGCGCCCGCCGCAGCAGGACGAGGTGCTGAGCCTGGTTGGCGATCGTCGCGGCGATCGTCGTGCGCGCCGCCGAGGAGGCGAGCTCGGCGACCGCGGCCGACTCCTCTTCGATCGTGCCGCTTTCCAGCTCGTAGAGGAAGCGCAGGTAGTCGCGTCTAGCGCGCAGGCGGCCGCGGGGGATTTCCTCCGCCTCCGGTTCCGGCAGAGCGCCGACCCCGCGCAGCGCCTTCAGCGTCGCGTCGACGTGTTCCTCTTCCTGGGCCTGGAACTGGCGGGCGATCCGCAGAAACGGTTCGCCGATGCCGCGCAGCGCGTCGGCGTAGGCGATCACCGCCGCTTCCTGGCGACCGAGGACCTGGTTGAGGACTTCGCCGTCCGCGGCAGCTTCGGCCGCAGCGGCGCTCGAGCTGTCGCCGCCACCCCCGCAGGCGGCGAGGGTCGAGGCCAGAGCGCAAACTAGTGCGGCGCCGAGCAGCGCGCGCCGGGAACGGCGTCGCAGCCGAGCGACCCCGCCGCCGCCCTGCATGATTCGGTTCGCTGCCATGAACAGGGAACGAAGCCTATGAGCTCAGCGCCCGAGACGGCCCTCGGGACGCTGGCGGCCGAGGTCCACGGCTGCCGGCTCTGCCCGCGCCTGGTCGAGTGGCGCGAGGGGGTCGCCGCCGCGCCGCCGCGCCGCTACCAGGGGGAGAAGTACTGGGCGAAGCCGCTCGACGGCTTCGGCGACCCCCGTGCCCGGGTCGCGATCGTCGGCCTCGCGCCGGCCGCCAACGGCGCCAACAGGACCGGGCGCATGTTCACCGGCGACCGCTCCGGCGAGTGGCTCTACGCGGCGCTGCACCGGGCTGGCTTCGGCAACCAGCCGCAGTCCGAGCGTCGCGACGACGGCCTGCGCTTGCGCGACGCCTACGTCACGGCGGTGGTCCGCTGCGCGCCGCCGGCGAACAAGCCGACGCCGGATGAGCGCGACCGCTGTCTGCCTTACCTCGAGCGCGAGCTGGCGCTGCTGGAGCGCTGCCGGGTGATCGTCGCGCTCGGCTCCTTCGCCTGGGACGGCGCCCTGCGAGCAGCGCGCGCGCTCGGCGCGGAGGTGCCGCGGCCACGGCCGCGCTTCGGCCACGGCGCCGAGGCCGACCTCGGTCGCTGGCGGCTGCTCGGCTGCTTCCATCCCAGCCAGCAGAACACGTTCACCGGCAAGCTGACGGTGCCGATGATCGACGCCGCTTTCGCTCGGGCGCGAGACCTGGCAAGTTAGGCGCAAGCTGCGTCCACCCGGGTCAGCGAGCGAAACGCAAGCGACCGCTTTAGCGGTCTCCACCAATAGTCTGGCGGTCTGCAGCGGGCCCGCCGATAGCGACCAAGGGGGAATCGAGACGATGATGAGGCGACCACGGATCAAGCGGACGACGGAGTCGATCGACGCGCCAGGCGGCGATCTCTACCTGCTGCGGCCGAGCGCCGACGGCGACATCAAGATCGAGAGCCCCGACGAGAAGGAAGTCGGCCTGCTGCGCGCGCTCGACGGCGAGCACACGCTGGAGCAGCTCAACCGGGAGTTCGGCGAGGAGGCGGTCGCCGACGCGATCTCGAAACTGCAGGAGCTGGAAGTCGTCGAGGACGCCGCCGACGACGACCTTCTCGCCGAGGGCGAGCTGGAGCGCTTCGACCGCCAGATCCGCTACTTCAGCGACGTCGGCCCGCGCGGGCTGGCGCCGTCGGAGTGCCAGCGCAAGTTGCGCGAGGCGAAGGTCGCGGTGCTCGGCGTCGGCGGCCTCGGCGGCTGGGCCGCCTGGGCGCTGGCCTGCGTCGGGGTCGGCGAGATGTGGCTGGTCGACGGCGACCGGGTCGAGATCAGCAACCTCAACCGCCAGATCCTCTACACCGAGGCCGACCTCGGGCTGCTCAAGGTCGAGGTGGCGGCGGCGCGACTGCGCGCCTTCAACCCGCGGATGAAGGTGACCTCGACCGCGCGGCGGCTCGAGAGCGAGGTCGAGATCGCCGACTTCGTCCACGGCGCCGACGTCGTCATCGACGCCGCCGACTGGCCCGCGCACGACATCGAGCGCTGGTGCAACTCGGCCTGCTTCGAGCTCGGCATCCCCTACATCACGATGAGCCACTTCCCGCCGATCGCCCGGGTCGGGCCGCTCTACGTGCCCGGCGTGACCGGCTGCTTCGCCTGCCAGGAGACCGCCTACCGGCGCGAATACCCGCTCTTCGACGTCGCCGTCGAGCAGCGTCGCGCCCAGCCCTCGCCGGCGGCGACCCTGGGACCCGCCTGCGGCCTGATCGGCGGCCAGGTCGGGATGGAGGTGATGCACCTGCTGACCGGGCTGGCCGAGCCCTCGACGCTGGGCAGCGCCCACATCTTCGACCTGCGGACGATGGAAGCCAAAGACGAGCCGGTCGTGCCGGAGCCGGGCTGCCCGGTCTGCGGCCATCTCCCGCATCGCGGGGACCAGGAGGCCGCGGCGGAGTCGCCGGAGGCGACAGAGGGGTAGCTTGGGCGGACCGATGAGGTCCGCCGTCCCGATCGCGATCGTCTGCCTCGCCGCCGCGCTGCTGGCCGGCTGCGGCGGGTCGGGCGGGGGCAAAACGAGTGGCGGCGCGACCGAATCGACGGCCGGTGCAGCGGCGACCGAATCCACCGGCGGGGCGAGCGCCCCGGCCGGTGCCAGCGCCCAGGCTTGCCCGATCGACGCCGACGGGACCATCGGGCTGCGGGTGACCGCGGTCTCCTGCGGCGAGGGGCAAAAGGTCGTGCTCGCCTGGGGCCGCGGCTCGAACTGCACGCCCGCCCCCGGCGCCTCGCAGACCGGCTGCAACGTCCGCGGCTACCGCTGCATCGCGACCGCGACCGACCGCGGCTTCAGCGTCGACTGCTCGCGCCCCGGTCGCTCGGTCGCGTTCACGGCGAAGGACTAAGGCGCTTTTCTCCCCTCCTGCGGGGGAAAAGCGCCTCGTCTAGGTGCGGCGGCGGGCGAGGTAGTCGGCCGGGTCGAAGAAGAGGACGAGCCACATCAGCTGCGCGAAGCCCGGCGCGACGAAGGCGACCGGGATCGAGGCGAGAAAGACCGCGGCGATGTAGGCGGCGCGAACCATGCCTTCGCGCCGGGTCGCCGCGTCGGCGTTGGTCAGCCCGATCCGGTGCGCCCGGTCCATCATCCAGAGCCCGACCAGGATCGTCGCCGCGAGGTTTATCGCGTAGACCGCGACCCCCGCCCCATCGCCGCCGTACTCGCCCAGCACCTGGCTGCTGAACGGAATCAGGACGATCGTCCCGAGGTAGAGCAGGTTGAGCCAAAGCAGGGCCCCGTCGAAGGCCTTGACTTCGCCGAAGAAGCGGTGGTGGACGATCCAGAAGCGGCCGATCACGGCGAAGCTGATCGCGAAGGCGAGGAAGGTTTCGCGTTCGTCCCAGAGCGCTTCCCAGACCTCCTTGCTGTTGTGCAGGTGATCTGGGACGTGCAGCTCCAGCACCAGCAGCGTGATCGCGATCGCGAAGACGCCGTCGCTGAAGGCGACGATACGCGAGAACTCGACCTCGTTCTCCTCGCGCCCTTTGGCGGTCTCGCGTCGCGGCATGACCGCCAACATAATGGGCAGGTGCGCCAGAACCCCCTGTTCGAGATCGACGACCCCGCGGTCGTCGCCGACCTGATCCGCGCCAACCCCTGGGCGACGCTGGTCAGCTCGACCTGCGGCGGCCTCGTCGCCTCCCATTACCCGGCGCTGCTCGACGAGGAGGCCGAGGGGCTGACCGTCCTCACCCACGTCGGCCGCCCCGACGACGAGCTGCACGAGCTCGGCACCACCGAGATGCTGCTGATCTTCCAGGGCAACCACGGCTACGTCTCGCCCGGCTGGTACCTGCCCGAGGAGCGGCTGGTGCCGACCTGGAACTTCACCGTCGCCCACTGCTACGGCGTCCCCGAGCTGCTCAGCGAGGAGGAGAACCTGCGGGTCCTCGGCCGCCTGGTCGAGCGCTTCGAGCGCGAGCTGCCCGCGCCCGCCCTGCTCGATCCCGAGTACGGCGCCCCGATCGCCCGCGGCACCGTCGGCCTCCGCGTCCCGATCGACCGCTTCGTCTGCAAGCGCAAGCTGGGCCAGAACAAAGGCCCCGAGACGCGCCGCCGGGTGATCGCCGCCCTGCGCCAGCCGGGGCCCTACCAGCATCCGCAGCTGGCCGCAGAGATGGAGCGCCAGCTCGAAGCCGACGGCGAGGAAGCCGGCGCCGATCCTTCCTAGAATGCCTCGCACCCGCCGGCGTAGCTCAGTTGGTAGAGCACTTCATTCGTAATGAAGGGGTCCCCGGTTCAAGTCCGGGCGTCGGCTCTGCGGGATGGAGGTGGAGGCGGCGATCCGCGAGGCACTGCAGAGGCGAAGCCCTCTCGCCCTGACCTACGGCGGTGACGGCGGGGTCGCCCGAACCGTCCACCCCCAGATCTTCTTCGGCGACGCCGCCGAGACGCTGCTGCTCGATTGCTGGCAGCTCGACGGGCCGAGCAAGTCGGGCGAGGCGCTGCCGAGCTGGCGGACCTTCGAGCTGGTGAAGATCGAGCGGGTCGAGCCCCTCGATGGCGAAGCCCGCAGGGCGCCCGGCTTCAACCTCGATGCTCCCAAGTACGCGACCGTGCTCGCGCATCTCTGACGGTCCACTCCCCAGGCGCCGCCGGGCGCCGCTCGATCAGAGGCTGCCGAGGAAGAGGAAGAAGAGGGTCAGGCCCGTGGCGCGGCCCATTTCGACTTCGTCGAAGTCGGGACCGGTCAGCGGCACGCGCGGTTCGCCCAGCAGGTCGACCGAGAGCTTGCCCTTCCAGGTCTTGGTCCCGTCGGGGGCGGCGGCGAAGGTGCCGGCGCCGTGGAAGGGCGCTGGCGCGGTGACCCGGCCCGAGGTGAAGGCGTCGTCGATCTTGACGGTGCCGTGGACGGCGGAAAGGAGCGCGATCCGTTTGATCGCCATCCGCCCGCGGCTCGTTTCGGAGCTGACGATGAAATCGGCCTTCCCATGTTTCTTGTCATCGCTGGCGAGGAAGTTGACCGAGCCGATGCCGTGTTTCCAGCCGGCATCGAGGAAGGCGTATTCGGGCTCGAACGAGGTCCGGGTCGAGGAGGTGCGAGCCGACGCCGAGGAGCCCCTGCCCCGCTGGCAGCGTGAGTCGTATTCGAGGATGAACCCCTGCGAGCGGCCGACGTCGAGCGAGACATAGCCGTCCTCGCCGCGAAAGTGGAGACGACCGGTATAGGTGCCGGGCCTGTGCAAGATCCCGAACGGGCCGTGGCAACGGGGCGGGGCCAGAGGGCGGGACGAGCGATGGAAACGCATCGAAACCGCGCCCAGATGCCCGAACCGTCCCTGGATCCGTCCGCGGCTGACCGTGCCGCGGACGACGTAGTCGGCGAGGCTGATGCCACCGGGATAGTGACGAGCCACCTCGATGCTGACGGCGCCACCATTGCCGACGACGACGGCTTCGTAGGGGCCTTGCTTCGGCAGCTTCCCCTCCATCTCGAAGGGGGTGCGGTTGTGGCCGGTGGCACTCGGAGGACCGGCGAGCTTCGGCACCAGCGCCGAGAGATCGTGGGGCAGCGACGGCGGCGGCGCGGCGGCGGCAGACGCGTTGCAGAGGACGCCGAGGAGCACGACCAGCAACGCCGAGAGGAGTGCCCGTCTCATTCGATCCTCCCGGCCCGGTGGTAGAGGCGCGCGACTTCCTTGCCGAAGTAGGTGCCGTAGTCGGTTTCCGGATCCTCCGTGTAGGAGTAGTCGGTGACCGAGTTGAGGAGGCCGCCGCGGATCGTCCAGCCTCCGCCCGAAGCGCCGCCGGTGACCCAGCAGGGGGCGCTGACGTTGAGCGGGCCCTCGCCGGAGAGGATCGAATACGGGTCGAAGCCGGCGAAGGACCGGTGGGTGCAAAGGCGCTGGGTTTCGCCGTCGAAGGGCCAGGCAGCGGGGTAGCCGTGGATGTCGAAGTCCTGCTGCGGCTTCAGACCCGACGCAAACCCAGCGCCGCCGACCGCCGTCCCGAGCCGCTGGCCCTTTTCGTTGCGGCCGACGACGGCGATCCCGACGTCGCCGTTCTCGTTTCCTTCCCGCAGCCACAGCGGCGTCGCGTCGAGCCACTTGGCTGGAAAGACGCCGAACGGGCGCTGACCGTAGCGGTAGCCCGGCACGAAGACCCACTGGCGCGGGTACCAATGGCCGAAGAAACCGCCGCCGTTGACACAGTGGCCGGCGGTGATGACGACGCTGAGGTTGGGCGCGTTGACCGAGGTCCCGGAGCAGCGGCCGAAGCCGAAGAGGCCGTCCTCGAAGAAGACGACGCCGTTGACCCGGTAGGCGGGCGCGGTCGGATCTTCGACCGCAGCGAAGCTCGCCTTCGCCGCTGTCGAAGCCGGGACGCTGGTGACCGTCCCGGCCGCGGGCGACGGGGCAACCTCCAGCGCCGGTCCCCGCTCCCCCGCCCGGCTCGACCGCGCGGGGTGGCCGCCGCGACGCCAACGGGGCGCGATCTCGACCGGCTTCGCCCTGTCCATCCGCGCCGGGGTCCAGAAGCTGGCTGCCGCCGCTGCGCGGGTTGCGGGGATGTCGACCCCGGCGAAACCAGCAGCATGGGCTGGCGCGAGCAGCGCGAGCGATACTGCGGCGAGCGCCAGGAGGGATAGGCATCCGGCGACCCGCTGTGGCCCCCAGCCAGCGGCGATCATCGGCCTCAGTCTACCGGCAGAGGGGACGAACCGGTGACGTTTGCGTGACCCCGTGTGTTTCCATTGGGAACTCTGAGTAGTTAGTGTCACTCCATCTATCGATACGAGCGGGAGGCTCAGATGGCACACGTGGGAAGCGGAAAGCGGTGCTGCTGCTCGATCGCCTCGCCGGACCTGCTGCTGCACCTGGCGGAAAACGGTGAGACGGAGGAGCAGCGGCGGGCGGCGATCAAGGCGATCGCGGCGTCGGCGTCGATGCGGACGCAGCGCTCGATCGCCGGCCAGGTCGAAGGGCAGCTGCTGGGCGAAGTCGCGTCGGTGGCCGGGCCGGCCCCGGCGGGAGAAGCCCCCCAGGCGGTCTACGACCTGGAAGGCGGCGGCCGCTCGGAACTGCCCGGCAAAGAGCGGCGCAAGACGGGTGAGGGGCCGACCGGCGACAAGCCGGTCGACGACGCCTTCGATGCGACCGAAGCGACGTACCGCCTCTACCGCGACGAGTACGGTCGCGACAGCGTCGACGGCAAAGGGCTCGAGCTGGTCTCCTCGATCCACTACAGCTCCAACTTCGACAACGCCTTCTGGAACGGGGCGCAGATGGTCTACGGCGACGGCAGCGGTCACCTTTTCCAGAAAGGGTCGCTGACGAGCTCGATCGACATCCCCGGCCACGAGCTGACCCACGGCGTCACCCAGTTCACCGCCGGACTCGAATACAGCTCGCAGCCAGGGGCGCTGAACGAGAGCTTCTCCGACGTCTTCGGCTCGCTGGTCAAGCAGCGCAAGCTGGGTCAGGCGGCCGACCAGGCGGACTGGCTGATCGGGGCGGGCACGCTGGTGCCATCGATCGGCAAAGCCCTGCGCTCGATGAAGGAACCGGGGACCGCCTGGAGCGGCGATCGCCAGCCGGGCAAGATGGCCGACTACGTCGACCTGCCCGACGACGGCGACCCGGCCAACGACAACGGCGGCGTCCACATCAACTCGGGGATCCCCAACCATGCCTTCTACCTGGCGGCGACCAAAATCGGCGGCAACGCCTGGGAGAAGGCGGGCAAGATCTGGTTCGAGACCCTGACCGGTGGCCAGCTCTCCTCCGACGCCGATTTCAAAGCCGCCGCGAAAGCGACCGAGGACGCCGCTGCCGGCCTCTTCGGTGCTGAAGGCGCCGAGCACACGGCCGTCGCCGAAGCCTGGCGGGAAGTGGGACTATGAGCGGGTGAAGGTAACGATCGTGCGCGGCGGCGGGATCGCGGGGATCGCCACCACGACCCGCCTGCGCAGCAGCGATCTCTCGCCACCGGAGGCGGGCGAGCTGGAGCGGCGAGTGCGCGAGGCGGGCCTGCTCGAAGCCGGCGCCGGATCGCCGGTCGTTGCTCCCTCCCATCCCGACGACCTCCTCTACTCGATCGCGGTCGAGGAGGGCGGCGAGGAGCGGACCGCTCGCTTCACCGACTCGGGGATGCCACCCGCGGTCCGCTCGCTGGTCGAGTGGATCGACTCGATCGCCTCGGCGTAGGCACCGTGCAGGGTGCTGCGCGGGCGGACGCCGTCGACGCCGTAGGCCTCGGCCATCGCCCGGGCGAGCGTGCGCTTGAAGGTCGGGCCGTGCCAGGCGTGGGCTTCGGCGGCGCGGCCGACGTGGAGGTGGGTGAGCTCGTGGAGCAGCGTCTCGAGCACGTCGCCGGCGCGGATCCCGGGGTAGGCGGTGACCGAGAGGCGAAACTCGCTTGGCACGGCGAAGCCGAGCCGGTTGGGCTTGCGGCGGGCACGGCGTACCTTGAGCTGCGGGGCGCGCCCGGCGAGCGGGCCGTCGGCGAAGGCGGGAAGCGCCCGCAGCCGCTCCAGCTCGCGGTCGAGGGCGACGCCGGCGACGGCGTAGTAGGAGGGCGGGCGCCGCGGCGGCGGAGTAGCGGCGGCCCTGGTCGGCGGGGGCTTCGCTCGGCGCAGCCTCATCGCTGGCAGCTCGGGCACCAGTAGGTGGTGCGGTTGGCGTCGCCCTGGCCACGGGAGGCGAGGCGACCGCCGCAGGCGGGGCAGGGACCCTGGCGGCGGTAGACCGAGAAGCTCTTGCGACCGCCGTCGTCGACCGCCGCCAGCATCTGCTCGCGGGCGGCGGCGAGGACCGCGCTCAGCTCCTCGTCGCCGACCTCGCCGACCGGGCGCCAGGGATCGACCCGGGCGGCGAAGCAAGCCTCGCTCTTGAAGATGTTGCCGATCCCGGCGACAGCGGTCTGGTCGAGCAGGGCGTCGCCGACGCCGCGGCGCGGGTCGGCGCGCAGGCGGGCGATCGCCGGCGCCGGCTCGAAATCGTCAGCCAGCAGATCGGGGCCGAGGCGGGCCAACTCGGCGTCGCGCCGCACCCGCGCCGCGGGCAGCAGCCGTAGCGTCGGGCCGCCGAACTCGACCGCCTCCTCACGCTCCCCCGCGAGCACCGCCCAGGCGGCCCCTGGCGCGCGCCGCCAGCGGGCGCCGCGCGGGTAGAGGTGCCAGCCGCCGCTCATCCCCAGGTGACTGTGGAGGACGAGATCGCCGTCGAAGTGGAGCAGCAGGTGCTTGCCGTGCGCCTCGGCCCGCTCCAGCCGCCGCCCGTCGAGCCGCTCGACGCCGGCGGCCCGACCGCGTGGATTCGGCGCCTTCGCGCTCAGCTCCTGGCCGACGAGCGCGGCGTCGAGCCGCCGCGCCAGGCGCAGGATCGTGTCGCCCTCTGCCATCGCTCCATCATGCCCGACCGCTGCGGTGGAGCGGCTACGCTGAGCCGATGCGACGCAGGCGGAGCGACCCCCTCGCGCGCCAGGCGGTGCTGGCGATGGCCGCCGCGCGGATCGGGATCGGCGCCGGCACGCTGCTGGCGACGCGACCGGCCCTGCGCGGCCTCGGCTTCGCCGAGACCGACTCCTCGGGCCTTGCCCTGGCCAAACTGGCCGGAGGCCGCGACCTGGCGCTCGGCGCCGTCACCCTCGCGGTCCGCAACGATCCGGGGGCGCTGTGCGCCGCCGCCCTCACCGCCGCCGCCCTCGACGCCGCCGACGCGCTCACCTTCGCCCTCGCCGGCGCCGCCCCCGAGACCCGCGACGCCGGCCTCCGCGGCCTCGCCTCCGGAGCCGCAGCGGCAGCCCTGGGCCTCTGGTCCTACCGCCGCCTCGCCTGAGACGCCGAGGTTGCCTTTTGCCCGTACATGACAGGCAAAAGGCAACCTCGGCGAAAGCGGGCTATGCGGAGTCGCCGTTGGGCTGGAAGCCGACGGGGGTTTTGGTGAAGTCGTGGGTTTCGATGACGCGGTCTATTAGGCCGTAGTCCATCGCGGCTTCGGGTTGGAAGAACTTGTCGCGTTCCATGTCGAGCTCGATCTGGTCCTTGGGCTGGCCGGTGTGCTTGACGTAGATGTCGTTGAGGCGGTCGCGCAGACCCAGCACCTCTTTGGCGTGGATCTCGATGTCGCTGGCCTGGCCTTCAAAGCCACTGCTCGGCTGGTGGATGAGGATGCGGCTGTTGGGCAGCGCCATCCGTTTGCCCTCGGCGCCGCCGGTCAGGATCAGCGACCCAGCCGACATCGCGATCCCGTAACAGATCGTCTGCACGTCGGGCTTGATGAACTGCATCGTGTCGTAGATCGCGAGGCCGGCGTAGGCCGAGCCGCCGGGGGAGTTGATGTAGAGGCTGACGTCCTTGTCGGGATCGTCGGACTCGAGGTGCAGGAGCTGGGCGATGATCAGGTTGGCGAGGTCCTCCGAGACCGGCTCCCCGAGGAAGATGATCCGCTGCGCCAAGAGGCGGCTGTAGATGTCGAAGGAGCGCTCACCGCGGGCGGTTTGCTCGACGACCATCGGTACCAAGGGCAATTGGGCCTCCCATTCCGTGAGTAGATGTGCAACTATAAGGTTGCGTGTCAACGCTAGCACACACCGTATCCCGCGAGGTCGTGCTCGACGCACCCCCCGAGCAGGTCTGGGAGGCGCTGACCGACGAGGCGGCGCTGAGCGAGTGGCTCGCCTCCGAGGTCGAGCTCGACCCGCGCGAGGGCGGCGAGATCATCTGCCGCTTCGAGGACGGCGAGGAACGGCGCGGCGAGGTCGAGCTGGTCGAGGAGGCCGAACGCCTCGCCTTCCACTGGTGGCGCGAGGGGCGCGGTCCGAGCCGGGTCGAGTTCACGGTCGACGCCGTCGCCGGCGGGACCCTGCTCACCGTGACCGAGTCCGGCATCGCGCTACCGACCGCGCCGGCGATGCTCGTCGCCGGCTGGAACGGCCGGCTGGGGGCGCTGCGGCTGACGCTTGGCCGCCTCATCCTCGCCTGAGCTCGATGGCTTCCCTCCACCCCTCCACCACTGCCGACGCCGGTGTCGGCGCGGTCTTCGCCGCGCTCGCGGACCCGACCCGGCGCCACCTGGTCGAGGCGCTCGCCGCGCGGCCAGGGACGACGGCGACGGCGCTCGCCGCCGGCCTGCCGATCAGCCGCCAGGCGGTCGCCAAGCACCTCAAGCAGCTCGACGAGGCCGGCCTCGTCAGCCGCCGCCGACGCGGCCGCGAGGCGCAGTTCGCGCTCGAGACCGAGCCGCTCGCCGAGGCGGTCGCCTGGATCGGCGCGGTCGGCGCCGAGTGGGACGAGAGCCTTGGCCGGCTTCGGGGCGCCCTCGGTTCCTCCTAGGTCCCGTCTGGGCTGAACTTGTAGCCGACGCCGCGCACGGTCAGCACCAGCTCCGGCCGCTGCGGGTCGCGCTCGACCTTCTGGCGCAGGTTGGAGATGTGGACGTCGCAGGCGCGCTCGTCGCCGTCGAACTCCGTCTGCCACAGCTCCTCCATGATCTGAGCGCGGGCGAAGACCTCGCCCGGCCGCCCGACCAGCAGGCGCAGGAGCTGAAACTCCGAGCGGGTCAGGTTGACCGGGCGCCCGCGCACGGTGGCGACGTGACGGACGAGGTCGATCGAGACCGGCCCCGACTCGATCTTCACCGCCTGCGCCAGGGGCGAGCGGTCGAGCTCGCGACGGCGCAGCTGGGCGCGGACGCGGCCGAGCAGCTCACGCACCGAGAACGGCTTGGTCACATAGTCGTCGGCGCCGACCTCGAGCCCGACGACCTTGTCGACCTCGGCGTCCTTGGCGGTGAGAACGATTATCGGCACCGCGCTGCGCGAGCGCACATCGCGGCAGATGTCGAGCCCGCTCGGCCCCGGCATCATGATGTCGAGGATTAGGAGGTCGTAGGGAATGCCGTTGCCGAGCAGCTCGGCGGCCTCGTCGCCGTCGGCTGCCGCGGTTACTTCGAAGCCCTCTTGGGCGAGGGCGTAGCCGACTGAGTCGCGAACCGAGGGCTCGTCGTCGGCGATCAGGATGCGTCCACTGCTCATCTCACTCTCCAGCTAGTCATCGTCATGCCACAGGGGTCGGGCTCGGCTGCGCCACCGGCAGACGAACCCAGAAGGTAGAGCCCTCGCCCTCGACGGAGTCGGCACCTATCTGGCCGCCCATCACGTCGACCATGCGGCGAGCGATCGCGAGGCCGAGGCCGAAGCCCTCCTGCTTGCGCGACTCGCTGCGCCGGTAGAAGCGCTCGAAGACGCGCTCGATCTCGGCCGCCGGGATCCCGGTCCCGGTGTCGATCACCTCGAGGATCACCTCGGCCTCGCCGTCATGCCCGCAGCGAACCGTAACGGTGCCCGGCGGCGGAGTGTTCTTGAAGGCGTTGGTCAGAAGGCCGATCATCACCTGCCGCAGCAGGGTCGGGTCGCCGCTGACCGCCAGCTCCTCCTCGACCTCGACCTCGAGCGCGACGTGCGGCGGCGGCTCGACCGCGGCGACGACGTCGCGGATCGCGACGCGGACGTCGACTACCTCGTTCTCGGCGGCGCCGCGCGACTCGACCCGGGCCAGGGTCAGCAGCGACTGGGTCAGCCGGTTCATCCGCTCGGCGTCTTCGGCGAGGCGGCCGAGGAAGTGGTCGCGGTCGCGCGGCTCGTTCTTGGCGCCGCTCTGCAGGACCTCGATCGCGCCCGAGATCCCGGCCAGCGGGTTGCGCAGCTCGTGGGCGGCGTTGGAGACGAAGTCGGCTTCGGCGAGCTCGCGGCGCAGCTCGTCGGTGCGGTCGCGCAGGACGGCGAGGACGGCGCGCTCGTCGGGCAGGGAGCGGGCGGTCATCGCGTAGGCGCGGTCGCCGATCCGCAGCGCCGGGTGAGCGGAGAAGCCGACCTCCGAGGCGCGGTGGAGCTGGGGCAGGATCGGCTCCGGCGGCTGGCCCTTGTCGTCGAGCAGGCGCGTCGCGGCGCGGTTGGAGAAGCGGACCGGCCCTTCGTAGTCGACGACCATGACCACGTCCGTCAGCCCATCGAAGATCGCCGCCAGCTTGTTGCGGTCGGCGGTGAGCACGCCGAAGCTCTCTTTCAGCGAGGCGCGCATCGAGTCGAGGGCGCGGGCGAGGTCGCCGATCTCGTCGGGGCCGGCGACGTTGAGCGGGGCGTCGAAGGATCCGCCCGCCATTTCGCCGGCCGCGCGGGCGAGGCCGGCGACCCGGTGGGAGATCGCGACCGCGATCAGGAAGCCGGTGAGGACGCCGATCAGGACGGCGCCGATCAGGGCCTGCGCGTTGTCGCCGAAGAAGTAGACGGCGGCGGCGGTGATCAGGCTGACCGCGGCGAAGGCACCGGTCAGCCAGAGGCGCATCCCGATCCTGGGACCGACGCCGTGGCGCGTCACCGGAAGCTCGTTTTTGCTCGCCATGAAGATTTACTAACACAATCCTTGCTTCTTCGGGGGCGAGGGCACCGATTCGGGTGAGTGTTCATGGGAGAATCGGGCCGTGCGCACGCTTGTGTTCATACCTGCCTGGAATGAGGAGGCCTCGGTCGGGGCCGTGATCGCCGACGTTCGCGAGCAGATCCCGGGGGCCGACGTCCTCGTCGTCGACGACGGCTCGATCGATGCGACCGCGGCGCGGGCGCGCGAGTGCGGCGCCCTGGTCGCCAGCCTGCCGTTCAACCAGGGACTGGGGGCGGCGCTGCAGACCGGCTATCTCTACGCGCTGCGCGAGGGGTACGAGGCCTGCGCCCACCTCGACTCCGACGGTCAGCACCCGGCGGTCGAGGTCGCCCGCCTGCTGGCCGAGATCACATCCGACCGCGCCGACCTGGTGATCGGCTCCAGGTACCACGCCTCGGCCGCCGAGGCCCAGAGCGACGACTATCGGCCGACCCTCTCGCGCCGGATCGGGACCAGCGTCTTTCGCTTCTTCCTCACCCTGGCGACGCGACAGCGCTTCACCGACACGACCAGCGGCATGCGCGCCGCCAACCGCCGGGTGATGGCGCTGTTCAGCCAGCACTACTCGCCGGACTTCGCCGAGATCGAGTCGCTGCAGCTGGCGGTGCGCCAGGGCCTGCGGGTCGAGGAGGTGCCGGTGCGGATGCTCGAGCGGACCGGCGGCAGCTCGTTCCTGACGCCGCTGCGCTCGGCCTTCTTCATCTTCAAGGGGCTGGTCGTCCTCCTCGTCGGGCAATTCCGGCCGCGCCAGGTGGAAGCGGAGCAATGAGCACCCTGGTCCTCGCCGCCCAGGCCGACGCGGTCAGGCTGACCTCGCAGACGCGGATCCTCGCCGCGATCCTGGCGATCGCCTTCATGCTCCTGATCCTCGAGCTGATCCGGCGCGACAAGCTGCAGGAGCGCTACAGCGTGATCTGGTTCATCGCCGGCCTCGGGATGCTCGCCGGTGCCGCCTTCCCCGGTCTGCTGCAGGCCCTCGCCGACGTGATGGGCGTCCGCGACACCAACGTCGCCCTCTTCTCCCTGGTCCTCTTCTTCCTGCTCGGGCTGGCGCTCAACTTCAGCGTGATCATGTCGCGCCAGGCGGCGCAGATCACCCGGCTCGCCCAGGAACGCGCCCTGGAAGGAGTACGCAAAGACGAGGCTCAGACGTCGCTAGGCAAGGACGCAGAGAGTCGGAGTAGCAGCGCTACTTCGACGACTGAGGACGCCGCATAGCGGCGTCTGACACCGTCCGCTCGAGCCTGAAGAACAGGGCTTCGAGGGCTAGCTCCTCGGAGACGTTGAGGTCGAGGCTGCGCCGCGTCTGGGCGACCAGCTCGGCGCCGCGCCGCGCCGCCGCCGGGTCGAGACCCGCAGCCTGCTCGCGCAGCTCGGCCAGGCGATCGGCGTTGAAGACGACCTCCTCGGCGCCGGCGGCGACCGCGGCGAGGTCGCGCAGCCAGGCGGCGCAGAGCTCGAGTCCAAGGTCGAGGATCTCGGTGCGGCGGCGGCGGCCGGCGCGCTTGGCCTCGTCGGCCTGATCGCGGGCGCTGCGCTTGACCCCCACCTCGGCTTCGGCTTCGAGCGCCTCGCGCGCGGCCGCTTCGGCCTCTTCTCCCGCCTCCTCGGCGCCAGCCAGTAGCGTCCGCCAGGGAGAGCTGGCAACGTCCCCGCCGAGCGCCGCCGCCACCGCCCGCTCGGCCTCCCCCCGCAGCCCCCGCCCCGACTCCGAGAGCAGCAAACGACCGCGCTCCACATCCCCCGCCGCCAACCGCGCCGCCGCCGCGACCGCGGCGGGATCGGCGCCGGTCGCGGTCAGCTCGGCCTCGACCACCGCCGCCGGCAGCGGCGCGAACTCGATCGGCTGACAGCGCGAGGTGACCGTCTCCAGGAGCGCCTCGGGCTCGGAGCTGAGCAGAATCAGGTGGGCGAACTCGGGCGGCTCCTCGAGCGTCTTCAGCAGGGCGTTCTGGCTCTCGTCGCGCATCGCCTCCGCCGCCTCGACGACGAAGACGCGCTTGCCACCTTCGAAGGGCCGGTAGGAGGCGGCGCGGATCACCTGCTCCCGCACCTCCTCGACCAGGTGCTGGGCACCGCGCGGCGCGATCCAGACCAGGTCCGGGTGCGGCGAGGGGTCGAGCAGGGCGCGGCGGCGGGCGTCGTCGGGGTCGGCAGAGGCGCCGGCGAGGATCTCGGCGGCGAGCGCCCGCGCCGCCGCCCGCTTGCCGGAGCCGCGCGGGCCGCGGAAGAGGTAGGCGTGCGAGGGCCCAGCGGCGAGCGCCGCGCTCAGCGCCACCCGCGCCCGCCCCTGGTACTCGGTCGCGCTGTCGAGCGCCGCGCTCATCGCAGCGTGGTTGAGCTTTCCGTCGCTATGCGAAGCAAAGCTCAACCACGATCGGTGGCGTGGGACTGGACGGCGGCCATGACGCGCTCGTGGACTTCGTCGACCGTGCCCTCGGCCTCGACGACCGCGACGCGGTCGGAGGCGATGATCGCGATCTCTTCGTAACCGACGGCGACGGCGCGCTGCAGCTCGAGGCCCTCGGCCTCGAAGCGGTCGCCGCTGTTGGCGCGGCCGAGACCGACCTCGGGGTCGACCCGCAGGACCAGGGTCAGGTCGGGCCAGAGACCGTCGGTGGCGGTGTCGCAGAGCGAGATCGCCTCGCCGACGCCGAGCCCGCGCGCCACCCCCTGATAGGCGACGCTCGAATCCGAGAAGCGGTCGCAGACGACGTCCTGGCCGGCCTCCAGCGCCGGCCGGATCACGCGCTCGGTGAGGTCGGCACGGGCGGCGCAGAAGAGCAGCAGCTCAGCCAGCGGATCGAGCTCGACCGCAGGATCGGCGAGCAAACCGCGAATCCGCTCGGCGGCGTCGGTCCCCCCCGGCTCGCGGATCGCGACCGTCTCCGGCCCCAGCGCCTGCGCCAGCAGCTTCGCCTGCGTGCTCTTGCCTGAGCCGTCCACTCCCTCGAGGGAGATGAACATCAAATGACGGCCCCAGCTCGCCGCCATGCGGCGTCCTCGGTCGCCCAAATAGCGCTGCTATTCGGGCTTCCTGCGTCCTTGCCTGGCGACGCCTGGGTCACGTCATTTGACCGTAGCTTTGGCCCGTTTCCGTTTCCGCGTCGCCGTGCCGGATTTATCGGACTCGGGCATCGGCTTCTTTTCCATCTCCGCTTTCGCGGCTTTCGCCGCTTCGCGCTCCGCCCGCCGTTTCTTCATCTCCTGCATCGACTCGCAGTCGTCGTTGAGGCAGAGGTTCCAGGGGCGGCCGCGGAAGGGGACGACTTTGAGCCGCGGGGTCTGATCGCAGATCGAGCAGCGCTCCTCGAGCCGGAAGACGTCGCCGCGCTGGGGCAGCGGGAAGGTCTGGTCACAGGAGCTGGGGTCATCGAGGACCCAGCCGCTGCAGCCGACGAAGCGTTTGCCCGATTTTTTCGCGCGGATGATCCGCAGCATGTTGGGCGAGCCGTCCTCCTTGGTGCGGCCGGCTTCTTCGCAGACCTTGCAGGGGCCGAGGATGCGGTCCTCGTCCATCCCTTTCCAGATCACTTTGGCGAGGTCTTCGCGGCTGTCGTCGATTTCGCTCCAGGTCTTGTGAAGGAGCGCGCGGCTGTCGCCGACGACTTCCTTCTTGCTCATGTCGCCGGCCGCGATCCGGTCCATCTCCGACTCGAGCTGAGCGGTCATCTCCGGCGTCGCCATCGCCGGCACGTAGTTCCTGAACGCCTCGTAGAGCGCGATCCCGGTCTCCGAGGGGACCGGCGGGTTGCCGTAGACGTAGCCGCGGTCGAACAGCTTCTGGATGATGTCGGCGCGGGTCGCTTTGGTGCCGAGCCCGCGCTCCTCCATCATCTCGATCAGTTTCGCCTGCGAGATCCGGGCCGGCGGCTGCGTCTCCTTCGCGACCTGCCACGGGTTGGTCGTGACGCCGTCCTCGCCGGCGACCTCGGGCGGCGCCGCCAGCGGCAGCTCCTGGCCCTCTGCCAGCGCCGGGATCTCCTCGTCGGCGGAGCGCGCGTAGGTGTAGATGCCGGCGTAGCCGGGGTCGACGACGACCGAGCCGCGGACGAAGTAGCTCTGGTTGCCAGCCTCGATGTCGGCGCGGGTGGACTCGGTGATCATCGGCGGGCTGAAGGTGGCCAGGAAGCGGCGGACGACGAGTTCGTAGACGCGCTTCTTGGAGCCGTCGAGGGCGCCCGGGTGGATCGCCTGGGTCGGGTAGATCGGCGGGTGGTCGGTCGTCTCTTTTTTGCCCCGGGTCGGAGTCAGCTCGCCGTCGAGCAGGCCGGCGGCGGCGGAGAACTCCTTGACCCGGACCAGTGAGGAGACCAGCTCGCGCACCGGCAGCGAAGCCGGGTAGACCGTGTTGTCGGTGCGCGGGTAGGAGATGAAGCCGTCCATGTAGAGGTCCTCGGCGATCCGCATCGCGCTGGCGGGGGTGATGCCGAGGCGGCTGGAGGCGTCGGTGCTGAAGGCGGTGGTGTTGTAGGGAGTCGGCGGTTTGCGCGTGTTTTTACGCGCCGTCACCGATTTCACGATCCCGGGCGAGGCGGTGCCGGCAAGCGCCGCGTCGGCCTCGGCTTTCTCCCACATTTTGTCGGTCGAGTGGTGGGCCTCGAAAGCGCCGTCGGGGTGGTCGAACCTGGCGAAGACTTCCCAGAAGGGTTTGGCGACGTGGGCGCGGCGCTCCATCTCGCGCTCGACGATCAGGCCCAGGGTCGGGCTCTGCACACGGCCGACCGAGAGGAAGTTGGAGCCGAAGCGGCGGCTGGCGAGGGAGACCGCGCGGGTCAGGGTCGCGCCCCAGAGCAGATCGATGTCCTGCCGCGCGGCGCCGGCGTTGGCAAGTGGGTAGGAGAGGTAGTCGAGCTCGGAGAAGGCGCGCTCGATCTCTTCCTTGGTCAGCGCCGAGTAGCGGGCTCGCAGCACCTTCAGCGTGCCGGCGTCGGTTTCCTCGCGGTTGCCGAGCTGCGGGTTGGCGTCGAGCATCTCCTCCAGCGCCTCGAGCCCGATCAGCTCGCCCTCGCGGTCGAAGTCGGTGGCGATCACCAGTTCGTCCGCGCCTTTGGCGAGTTTCTTGATCGCTTTGACGACGTTTTTGTCGGTCGGCTCCTTGATCAGCGTCGCGTCGATCAGATCGTGCAGGTCCGTCTTCTGCCAGTTCGAGTAGCCCTCGGGGAAGGCGGGGCCGAGCACGTGGCCCTTGAGGCCGACGGTCATCTGCTCTTCGCCGCCTCCGTCGGTCCAGGTGTAGAAGGGGACTTTGAAGGTCTTGTCTTCCTTCGGGCCGCCGCCGGGGGCGCCGAGGATCTCGGCAATCTTCTTCGCGCTGCTGTTCTTCTCGGTCACGATTAGTCGCATCGGGCGGCGAGGGTAGCAGGGGCGCCCGGCCGCCTTCTCAGGGATTGGCCAGACGATCTGGTGCCTGCGCCAAGCCGATCCACGTAGGATGCGGCTCGTCATGAGGTGCTTGGTAACCGGCGGCGCGGGGTTCATCGGCTCGAATCTGGTCGACGCGCTGATCGCGCGCGGCGACGAGGTGACCGTCGTCGACGACCTCTCGACGGGGCGCCTGCAGAACCTCGATTCGGCGCTGGCAGCGGGCGCGGAGCTGGTCGAGCTCGACATCCGCGACGCCGCTCCGCTGGCCGCCCTGGCGAGCGAGCGCCGGCCCGAGGCGATCTTCCACCTGGCCGCCCAGATCGACGTCCGCAAGTCGCTCGCCGACCCCGCCTTCGACGCCGCGATCAACGTCGGCGGCACCGCCAACGTGCTCGATGCGGCGCGCGCCGCGGAGACCGAGCGGATCGTCTTCGTCTCCACCGGCGGCGCGATCTACGGCGAGGGCGAGGGGCAGGATCTGCCGCTCGACGAGAGCGCGCCGATCGCGCCGATGTCCGCCTACGGGCAGAGCAAGTTCGCCGGCGAGGGCTACCTGGCGCTGTACGAGCGGCTCTACGGCATCTCCAGCGTGGCGCTGCGACTCGGCAACGTCTACGGGCCGCGCCAGGACCCGCTCGGCGAGGCGGGCGTGATCGCGATCTTCTGCGGCCTGCTCGACTCGGGCGGCCGGCCCACCGTCTTCGGCGACGGCACCCAGACCCGCGACTACATATATGTCGGCGACGTCGTCGCCGCGGCGCTCGCCGCCGCCGGCTCGCAGGCCAGCGGCCCGATCAACATCGGCACCGGGCGGGAGACGACGGTGCTGGAGCTGGTCGAGGCGCTGGCGTCGTTGTCAGGTAGCGAGAGCTTCGAGCCCGAGTTCGCGCCGGAACGGGCCGGCGAGGTGCAGCGGATCGCGCTCGACGCCGCCCGCGCCGAGCGCGAGCTGGGCTGGCGCGCCGAGGTCAGCCTCGACGACGGCCTGCGCCTCACCCTCGACGCGATCTGACGGATCACTAACCTTGGGCGCATGCCCGCCCAGGCCTATGCCGGCAAGGAGTGCGTCTGCCAGTACCGCAAGGGGATCTGCGACCAGTCGTGCGTGCGCGACATGCTGGAGACCCCCTTCTACATCGCCTGCCTGAAACTGACCGGGCGGCGAGCCCTGGTCGTCGGCGGCGGCGACATCGGGCTGGAGAAGGTCGAGGGGCTGCTCGCCTGCGGCGGCGACGTCACCCTGATCGCCCCCACCGCCCACCCCGAGCTGGAGGACCTCGCCCGCGAGGGCTCGATCGTCTGGGAGCAACGCGCCTACGCCGGCGCCGCCGACCTCGAGGGGGTCTTCATGGTGATCGCCTGCACCGACGACTCCGAGGTCAACATCGGCGTCTTCGACGACGCCGAGCGGCGCGCGATGCTGGTCAACATCGTCGACGTGCCGCCGCTGTGCAACTTCATCCTGCCGGCGATCGTGCGCACCGGGCCCTTGGCGATCGCGATCTCGACTGCGGGCGCCTCGCCGGCGCTGGCGAAGCGGATGAAGCGCGAGATCTCCGACCTGTTCGGCGAGGAGTACGCGCGCTTGGCAGTGATCCTCAACGACGCCCGCGGCTGGGCGAAGGGGACGCTGCCCACCTACCAGGACCGCAAGGAGTTCTTCGAGGGCATCGTCAACGGCGACCCCGACCCGATCGAGCTGTTGCGGGATGGCGAGGAGACGGCGGTCCTGGCGATCGTCGAGTCCGCCAAAGAGCGGGCTTCGGCGGCGTTGGCCTAAGGACGGGTCTCAGCGTGGAGGGGTTGGGTATACCCCTTCACTCGCCTACCTACGTGAATCGCATGCCGCCTCCCGAGTTGCGTGCTCCGGCGTAGCGGCGCAAAACGTTCAGGGGTACACCCAACCCCTCCTCCCGAAGCTCGGCAAAGGCCACGAGGTCGGCAGCTTTCGTGGGCCAACCGCTCGAAGCGACGGCTAGCTCCCATCCCGAGCCCAGCTTCAAGAGAAAGGGGGCCGCCCGTTCTTTCTTGAGCTGCCGAGAGACGAAGCGCACGGTCCCTCGGAAGCTCTAAACCAAAGGCCGGGGCTCCAAGACGTTGGAAGCTGGCCCGGAATGCGATCGGCGCCGCCTTTTGCGGCCCCGATCCCTCGATCGTGGATTCGTTGGGGAGGGTCGGGTGACCCCCTGAACGTTTTGCGCCGCTACGCCGGAGCACGCAACTCGGCAGGCGGTAGCCGATTCACGTAGGTAGGCAAGTGAAGGGGGTCACCCGACCCTCCCGTGCAAACCCAAGAACCCTGGCGGGGAGCTCCTCAGGCGTTGCCGCAGGCGGAGCCCTGGACGCCTTCCAGGGTGTCGCGCAGCATCTCGGCCTGGCCGGCGCTGATGTTGGCGGCGAACACCGTCTCCAGCTCGCCGCTGACGACTGGGCGCATCTCGGCCAGCAGCTCGGCCCCCGCCGGGAGCAGGGTCGCGTAGCTGACGCGGCGGTCGGTCTCGCAGAAGGTCCGCTCCAGCAGGCCGGCCTTGATCAGGCGGTCGACGAGCTTGGTCAGGCCGCCGCGGGTGATCACCAGCGCCTCGGCGAGCTCCCCCATTTTGAGCCGCTGCTCGGGCGCCTGGGCGAGCGTGACCAGGACCTCGAACCAGGGCAGGGGCGGCAGCCCGGCAGCGGTCAGCGCCTCTTGGAGCCGGCCCGTTACGGCGGCATGGGTACGGGTAATTGCCAGCCATGCCTCGCGATGCGGCCCCTCGGAGCAGCTCGTCTCCTCGATCAGCGTGGTTTCGACAACGGTCTCAGCCATGTCTCAATGATGCCATATGAAGCTTGATCCGGCAATAGTTGACACTTCAAGCGTTTCTGGTACGATTGTTTCTACGTCAATAATTGAGACGACAAGCGACTTCGACGAAAGGCAGAAATGAGCACCGAGACCCTCAACCAGCAGGTTCCGGCGGGAACCTGGACCGTCGACCCGGTTCACTCCGCGATCCACTTCGCGATCACCCACAACCGCGTCGCCACCTTCCGCAGCCGCTTCACCGACTTCGCGGCCAGCCTGACCGGCGGCGATCAGCCGCGGCTCGAGGGCAGCGTCGACGTCGCCAGCATCGACATCGACGAGGCGCAGCTCAAGGGCCACCTCCTCTCCCCCGACTTCTTCGACGTCGAGAAGTACCCGGCGATGAAGTTCAGCTCGACCGAGCTCAGCGTCGAGGACGACGGCAGCGTGCGGCTCTCCGGCGAGCTCGAGGTGCGCGGCGCCACGCACGCTGTCCAGGCCGTCGGCCGCTACGGCACGATCGGCGCCGACCTCGGCGGCAACGAGCGCGTCGGGCTCTCCTTCGAGACCAGCCTCGACCGCCGCGACATCGACCTCGGCTGGAACGCCGACCTGCCCAGCGGCGGCCAGGTCCTCGAGTACGACGTCGCGATCAACGTAGAGCTCGAGCTCGTCCAGCAGGAGTCCTAGCGATGAGGGTCCTGGGCATCTCCGGAAGCCTGCGACGGGACTCGTACAACAGCGCCCTCCTGCGGGCGGCCGCCGAGCGGCTGCCCGCGGGGGTGGAGCTGGTCTCCTACGAGGGCCTGGCGGCGATCCCGCCCTACGACAGCGACGTCGAAGAGCTGGGCGCGCCGGCCGCGGTCGAGGATCTGCGCGAGGCCGTGCGCTTCGCCGACGCCGTTCTCGTCGCCACCCCGGAGTACAACCACTCGATCCCCGGCGTGCTGAAGAACGCTCTCGACTGGGTCTCGCGCCCGGCCGGGCAGAGCGCGCTGATGGGCAAGCCGGCGGCGGCGATCGGTGCCTCGACCGGCATGTTCGGCGCGGTCTGGGCGCAGGCCGAGACGCGCAAAGTCCTCGGCGCCCTGGGCGGCCGCGTGATCGAGCGCGAACTGCCGGTCTCCCACGCTCAAGAACATTACGAGGACGGCCGCCTGCAGCTCAGCCCCGAGCAGTCCGAGCAGCTGGCGGAGATCCTCGCCGAGCTCGTCTCCGAAGTCGAGGAGCTGCAGGGCACCGAGGCCGCGGTCGCGGCCTAGGCCGTCAAGCCGACGGGCCGCGGCTCAGCTGAAGCCGCTGAAGACGGAGGCGAAGGCGGGGGCCTGTTCGCGGGCCCGTTTGCGGGCGTTGGCGAAGGCCTTGGCCTTGGTCCGGCCAATGCCGGAGATGTAGACGCCGTTCTTCTTGAGGACGACGGCACCCCAGCCGTTGAAGACCCAGAGGGCGGACTTGCAATGCGGGTCACCGCAGCGGTTTTTGGCCGCCAGCTTCGCCGCCGCCGCGCTCGCCTTGCCCGCCGAGAGGCCGTAGTGGCCGGTTTCCGGATTGATCGCGATCGAGCCCCAGGAGGCCTGGGCGAGGGCGGGCATCGCGGCGAGGAGGAAGAGGACGCAGAAGAAGGAGAGACACGCGCGAGTTCGCATGCTCCGTGTTCTATCAGGCGTGCGGGAGGGCGAAGAAGGCGACGGCGGAGAAGTGGGCGACCGCGGCGGCGATGACGAAGAGGTGGAAGACCTCGTGGTAGCCGAAGATCGCCGGGTTGGGGTTGGGGCGCTGGGTCGCGTAGACGACGGCGCCGCAGGTGTAGAGGACGCCGCCGGCAACGACCAGCATCGCGCCGCCGACGCCGAGCGAGGACCAGAGCTCGGGGAAGGCGGCGACGGCCACCCAGCCGAGCGAGAGGTAGATCAGGGCCGAGGCCCATTTCGGGTGGTCGATCCAGATCATCTCGACCACCGCGCCGGCGATCGCGCCGGCCCAGACGACGACCAGGATCGCCGTTGCCAGAGCGCCGTGGAGGACGAGCAGGGCGAACGGCGTGTAGGTGCCGGCGATGAGGAAGAAGATCATCGAGTGATCCAGCCGCCGCATCCACAGCCGCACCTGCGGCCGGCGCCAGTTGACCCGGTGGTAGAGGGCACTGCAGCCGAACAATGCGGAGAGGCTGACCGCGTAGATCGCCACCGCCAGGGTCGCCTTCGGCGTCTTCGCGAGGATGATCAGGGCGGCGCCGAAGCCGAGCGAGAGGAAGAAGGCCCACTCGTGGGAGACCCCGCGCAATTTCGGCTTGACCGAGGCGATCGCCTCGGCAGTCGCCTCGCGCGCGGTCTCCACCCGCTCCCCCATCGCCTCGCGCGCGTTCTCGACTTTCTCCCCCATCGCCTCACGGGCGGCGCTGGCGCGCTCGCCCATCCTCTCGGCGCCCCTGCGGAGGTCGTCGACCATAGGCGGAGAGTAGCGCGAAGACGCTCGCCCGATTTTGCGGACTGTCACAATTGGGAGAGGAATCACCGGACGCCGCGCGGCGCTAACTTGGCCGCTCTCCGCGTCTTTCGGCGCGGGTTCCGTCCGGGTCAGGAGCAATCCTCCTCTGTTACCCCTGAAAGTCGTTTCGAGAGGAGCTTTTTGATGTCCAAGACCGCCACTGCCAGTCCCAAAAACGGTCTCCAGGGCCTCTCGATAGAGCGGCGGTTCTCGACTGCCGGCGTGCATCCTTTCGACCAAATCGAGTGGGAGATCCGGGACGCGGTGATCGGCAATCCGGAGAGTCCGGCTTTCGAGCAGCGCGGGGTTGAGTTCCCGAAGAGCTGGTCGCAGAACTCGACCAACATCGTCGCCCAGAAGTACTTCCGGGGGAAGCTCGGTAGCCCCGAGCGCGAGAGCTCGGTGAAACAGATGATCGGCCGCGTCGCCGGCACGATCGCCGACTGGGGGCGCGTGGGCGGCTACTTCGCCTCCGAGGAGGACGCCGACGCCTTCGAGATGGAGCTGACCGCGATCCTGCTGAACCAGAAGGCGGCCTTCAACTCGCCGGTCTGGTTCAACGTCGGCTTCGAGGAGAAGCCGCAGTGCTCGGCCTGCTTCATCCTCAGCGTCGACGACACCATCGAGTCGATCCTCGAGTGGAACACCAAGGAGGGGATGATCTTCCGCGGCGGCTCGGGGTCGGGGATCAACCTCTCCAACATCCGGGGCTCGGTCGAGCATCTCTCCAAGGGCGGCCTCGCCTCCGGCCCGGTCAGCTTCATGCGCGGCGCCGACGCCTGGGCGGGGACGATCAAGTCGGGCGGCAAGACGCGGCGGGCGGCGAAGATGGTCGTCCTCGACGTCGATCACCCGGACATCGAGGACTTCATCTGGTGCAAGGCCAAGGAGGAGGAGAAGGCGGGGGCGCTGCGCGACGCCGGCTTCGACATGTCGATCGACGGTGACGGCTTCACCTCGATTCAGTACCAGAACGCCAACAACTCGGTGCGGGTCACCGACGAGTTCATGGAGGCGGTCGAGGCGGGCTCCGACTGGGAGCTGAAGGCGCGGACCGACGGCTCGACGACGAAGACGCTCGACGCGCGCGAGCTGATGAACCAGATCGCCGACGCCGCCTGGCGCTGCGCCGACCCGGGCGTCCAGTACGACACGATCATCAACCGCTGGCACACCTGCCCGGAGTCGGGGCGGATCAACGCCTCCAACCCGTGCAGCGAGTACATGCACGTCGACAACTCGGCCTGCAACCTGGCCTCACTCAACCTGATGAAATTCCGCCGCGAGGACGGCAGCTTCGACGCCGCCGAATTCGAGCACGCGGTCGACGTCGTCTTCCTCGCCCAGGAGATCATCGTCTCCCCGTCGAGCTACCCGACCGAGGAGATCGGCGAGAACGCGCGCCGCTTCCGTCAGCTCGGCCTCGGCTACGCCAACCTCGGCGCCCTGCTGATGTCCGACGGCCTCCCCTACGACTCGGTCGAGGGCCGCAACGTCGCCGCCGCGATCACGGCGCTGATGACCGGCCGCGCCTACCGTCAGTCGGCGCTGATCGCCGCCGGTGCGACCGGGCCTTACGACGAGTACGAGCGCAACCGCGAGCCGCACAACGGCGTCATGCGGATGCACCGCGACGCCTCCTATGACGTCGACGGGACCGGGATCAAGGGCGACCTGCTCGAGGCCGCGCAGCGCTCCTGGGACGAAGCGGTCGAGCTCGGCGAGGAGCACGGCTACCGCAACGCGCAGGCAACGGTGCTGGCGCCGACCGGGACGATCAGCTTCCTGATGGACTGCGACACGACCGGGATCGAGCCCGACTTCTCGCTGGTCAAGTACAAGGAGCTGGTCGGCGGCGGTCAGATGACGATCGTCAACCGCTCGGTGCCGCTGGCACTCGAGACGCTCGGCTACTCGCAGGCGGAGATCGACCAGATCGACGCCCACATCACCGAGCAGGGCACGATCGTCGGCGCCCCGGGCCTCAAGGACGAGCACCTCGAGGTCTTCGACGTTGCCGTCGGCGAGCGGGCGATCACCCACACCGGCCACATCGACATGATGGCGGCGGCACAGCCGTTCCTCTCCGGGGCGATCTCGAAGACGGTCAACATGCCGCAGTCGGCGACGGTCGAGGACATCGCCGACGCTTACACCCGCGGCTGGAACGGCGGCCTCAAGGCGCTGGCGATCTACCGCGACGGCTCGAAGACCGCGCAGGCGCTGCGCACCGACGCCCAGGACGAAAAGGCGGCCGAGCCAGAGGTCGTCGTCCTGCCCCCGGAGCGCAAACGGATGCCACAGGAGCGCGAATCGATCACCCACAAGTTCTCGATCGCCGGTCACGAGGGCTACATCACCGCCGGCAAGTACGACGACGGCTCGGTCGGCGAGATCTTCCTCACCGACATCGGCAAGGAGGGGTCGACGATGCGGGGGCTGCTCAACGCCTTCGCGACGGCGATCTCGCTCGGCCTCCAGTACGGGGTGCCGCTCGAGGACTTCGTGCGCAAGTTCAGCTACATGCGCTTCGACCCGGAGGGGATGACCACCAACCCCGAGATCCCCTTCGCCAAATCGATGCCGGACTACATCATGCGCTGGGTCGCGAGCCGCTTCATCGACGACACCGAAACGCTCGAGGAACTGGGGATCATGACCTCCGACGTGCGGGCCAAGAAGGAAGCGGAGACCTCGCAGATGAGCATCGGCCTCAGCAGCGATACCGCCGGCCCGTCCAACGGCGGCAACGGAAACGGCGGCGCCGAGGCGAAAGCGAGCGGCGCATCGGTGCCGGCGGCGTCGGCGATGACCGAAACCCCCCCGGTCCGCCCGGCGAAGATGCAGGGCCTCGAGCTCGGCCCCGCCTGCGACCAGTGCGGCGGCATGATGCAGCGCACGGGCAGTTGCTACACGTGTTCGTCGTGCGGCAACAACACCGGCTGCGGCTGATCTGAGGGCAGATAGCCGGCGTCAGGGTCCACCCGCGGCTCCGCGCCGTACGCCACAGGTACTGTCGCTACGCCGCGTGCGGACCCTGACTTGGCTCTCCACCCTCAGATCGCGATCTCCGCCTGCGACATCGACCCACCTCTGGCTACGTCAATGTCGCAGCCACTCCAACCTGATCGGCCGGGCTTTTCCATTCCTCCCAGCCGTGGTTCCTTTTGGACGCCCTGGTTCCAAAAGGAACCGCACGACGACGATCCGGCCGGGATTCACATCCCGTGGTTCTTTTCAGACGAAATGCGTCCGAAAGGAACCACGCGATCACCCGGGCTACGGCCGTCCTCCATCCTTCTGACGTCGCAGAACCAAGCGAGGGCGTGCACGCGGCGGAGCGGCAGTGCTCTGCACGAGGCGCAGCCGCGGGTGCGGCCTCGCGCCGGTTATGCGGCGTCAGAGAGCACGACCTCGGCGTCCCTTCGCGGGGTCTCGGTGATCGCGCGGCGGTAGGAGCGCTCGGGGGCGGGGCGCGAGGGGGCCATCTCGCGGCGGCGGAGGATCTCGTGGAGGACGACGGCCATCTCGAACTGGGCGAAGGCGGCGCCGAGGCAGCGGCGGATGCCGCCGCCGAAGGGGATCCAGGTGTAGGTGCCGGGGGGCTGGTCGAGGAAGCGCTCGGGGATGAAGCTGTCGGGGTCGGGGTAGATCGCCGGGTCGCGGTGGATCAGGTGGATGCAGGGGACGGCGCTGGCACCGGCCGGCAGCTCGTAGCCGCCGAGCTCGACCGGCTCGGTCAGCTTGCGGATCACGATCACGATCACCGGCCGCAGGCGCAGCGTCTCCTGGATCGTCGCCGTCAGGTAAGCCTCCTCGCCGGCGAGGACCTCGTCGCGCAGGCGTTCGAGCTTGGCCGGGTGGCGACTGAGACGCTCGATCGCCCAGGACAGCGCCGTCGCCGTCGTCTCGTGGCCGGCTACGAGGAGGGTCAGCAGCTCGTCGCGGATCTCGGCATCGCTCATCGGGCTGCCGTCCTCGTGGCGGGCGGCGACCAGCAGGGAGAGAATGTCGTCGCGCTGCTCCAGATCGGGGGCGGTGCGGCGCTCGGCGATCTCGCGCCCGATCAGCTCGTCGACCCGCTCGACCCGGCGGCGGAAGGCAGGTACTCGGTTGATCCGCTCGGGGCCGACCATCAGGATCGGCGCCAGCAGGCGCGGGTTGGCGGTCAGGTCGAGGAACTCGCGCAGCGCCGCCCGCAGCGGCTGCATGCGCTCGCCGCCGTGGACGCCGAAGACGGTCTCGATGATGATCTCGAGCGTGATCGCCTGCATCCGCGGCCGCAGCCGGTACGGGGTCGCGGTCGGCCAGCCCTCGATCTCGCGGGCGGCGATCTCGGCCATCTGCTCGCCGTAGGCCTGCATCCGCTCGCCGTGAAAGGGCGGCAGCAGCAGCCGGCGCTGGCCGATGTGCTTCTTCTCGTCGAGGACGAGGACCGAGTTCTCGCCGAGGATCGGGCGCAGGATCTGGTTGCCCTCGCCGGCGTGGAAGACCTCGGGGTCGCCGGTGAAGACCTGCTTGACGAGCTCCGGGTCGGAGACGATCACCCAGTCGCCCTCGTAGGCGATCTTGAGCGAGAACATCGAGCCGAAGCGGGCCCGGCTCTGGCTCAGCAGCCACTGCGCCTGGCGCGACCAGATCGCCGTCTGCAGGACCCGCGACATCCGCGGCCCCGGCGGCAGCCCCCGCACCGGTTGGGGTCGCACAACACCCGCGTTTATCGCCGTCGCCTCCATTGAGACCCCTCCACCGTAGCGCGCGGATTCGACACGAATGTGTGACGTCGTTCGCATACCCCTATAGAGTTTGGCTGGATGGCCAGTCCGCCTCGACTGTCACCCCGCGCCGAGCACCGCTTCCTCAAGTTCGCCTGCGGCCTGCCGCCGCGGCTGCAGCGACTGCTCTTCGGCAAGCCGCCGACGATCGACGGCCAGACCCTGGCCAGCGACGTCCACGTGCTTCTCCGCCTCGCCGCGATCGCGGGCACCCGCTCCTACACCAACGGGCTGGAGCCGCTGCCGGCGCGCGACCTGCTCCGACAGGGGGCGCTGACCAGCCAGGCGCCGCGGCCGCTGGCGATGGCGCGGGTCGACTCGATCGAGATCCCAACCGCCGCCGGACCTCTGCCGGCCCGCCATTACCTGCCGTCCCGGGTCCCCGGCGACCCGCCCCCGCTGCTCGTCTTCTTCCACGCCGGCGGCTTCGTCCTCGGTGACCTCGACACCCACGACGGCGTCTGCCGCTTCCTCGCCGCCGCGGCCGGGGTCGCCGTGCTCTCGGTCGACTACCGGCTGGCGCCCGAGAACCCCTTCCCGGCCGCCACCGAAGACGCCTGGGACTCGTTCGTCTGGGCGAGCGAGAACGCGGCAGCGCTCGGCGCCGACCCCGGCCGGGTCGCCGTCGGCGGCGACTCGGCGGGGGGCAACCTCTCGGCCGGGGTCGCGCTGCGGGCGCGCGAAGAAGGCGGCCCGGCGCCGGCGATGCAGCTGCTGATCTTCCCCGTCACGGACTCCCACCCGGAAACCCGCTCGCGCCTGCTCTTCGCCGACGGCTTCCTCCTCACCAAGGAGGACATCGACCGCTTCGAGGCCTACTACCTGCCCCCCGGCACCGACATCGACGACCCGCGCATCTCGGTCCTCAAAGCGCCTGACCTCTCAGGCCTGGCCCCCGCCTACGTCGCCACCGCCGGCTTCGACCCGCTGCGCGACGAGGGCGAGGCCTACGCGATCGCGATGCGCAAGGCCGGGACGCCGGTCGCCCTGCGCCGCTACCCGGGGCTGATCCACGGCTTCGCCAACCAGACCGAGGTCTGCCGCTCTTCGCGGGCAGCGATGTTCGAGATCGCCGGCGCCCTGCGGATGGGCCTGGCCGCCCCTCAGGCGACGCCGGCAACCCTGGCGCGGTAGCGCCGCAGCGCGATCCCCGACCAGATCAGCTCGACGACCCCGAACGGCCAGGCGCCGACGAGAAAGCCGTAAAGGCTGGAAAGCAGGCAGCCGCAGGCGAAGCCGAGGACGTACACCGACCCCCGCCGCTCGAGCGCGTACATGACCATCACGAAAGTGACGGCGGCAGCGCCGAAGAGGGTCAGCATCCCCTCAGTTTGATGCGCGGCGGCCGTTGGCGCCGTTGGCGCTCAGGACCCGGCGATCCTCGGGGCCCGGCCGCAGGATCATCACCTCGGCCGGCGCCTTCTCCAGCAGCCAGACGAGGTCGTCGCCGGAGAGGCCAGCGCTGCCGGTCGCCGTCGCCGAGACGACGACGCGGTCGAAGGTCTCCTCGCCGAGCAGGCGAGCGAGGGCGTGGCGGTAGGAGCGGCCGCGCTCGATCCGGGCGTCGACCGCAACGTCCTGGGAGCTGGCACGCTGTTCGATCGCCTCCAGCATCGACATCGCCTTGCTCGCCTCCTTGGGGATCGCGCACTCGAGCGGCAGGCTCTTCGGCACCTGCGCGAGGTAGGCGGGCATCAGCGTCGCCCCCTCGGCGCGGGCCAGGCGCAGCGCCGCGTCGACGGCGCGGCGCGAGATCTCGGTCCCGGTGAACGGCAGGAGGATGTGGTGGACGGCGTCCGGCCCGGCCCCGGGACGAGAGTGGCGGCGACGGGCGAGGAAGAAGCCGCCGAAGAGGCCCAGGACCAGTGCGGCGGCGATCAGGACGTGCTCGACGTGAATCATCGCTCCCCCTGCCTGAGGCTGCGGTGGGCGACGATGCGGACGTCGACGCCGGGCGGGGTCGCCCGCATCAGCCGCTGCGGCAGCGGCTCGCGCAGGCGCGCGAGGCCGCGCGGCGGGGCCGACTCGCCGACCATGATGTAGGTGCTGCCGCGCTCGCGGACGACGCGCGCCGCAGCGGCGACGAGGTCGTCGTGCTCCTCGATCAGGAGGTGGGCACCGAGCACCGAGGCGAGCTGCCGCAGGGCGGTGACCTGGCGCTCGACCTCGCCCTCGATCGCCAGGGCCGGGGGCTTCACCCAGAGCAGGTCGAGCTCGGTTCCGAGCCGCTGGGCCGAGCGCCAGGCGCGCCGCACCAGCCGCTGGGAGCTCGGCTGCGGCCGGACCAGCGCCAGCAATCGCTCGCCGACGGCCTTCGGCGCGTCGGCCGAAACCCGTTCCTCGGCGCGGGTGCCAACCAGCTCCGGCTCCTCGCTGTAGACGAGGCGCTTGGACTCGACGTCCTCTGCGACCTGGCGCAGGCTGACCTCGCGCAGCGCCGCCAGGTTCTCGATCTTGAAGAAGTTGTTGAGGGCGGCGTCGATGTTGCCGGTCGGGTAGATCTTCCCGGCCTGCAGGCGGGCGATCAGCGCCTCCGGGGTGAGATCGATCAACACCACCTCGTCGGCCTCCCCCAGCACCGAGTCGGGCACGGTCTCGCGCACCCGCACCCCGGTCAGCTCGGCGACCTGGTCGTTGAGCGACTCGAGGTGCTGGACGTTGACGGTCGAGAAGACGTCGATCCCGGCCGTGAGCACCGCGGCGATGTCTTCGTAGCGCTTGCGATGCTCGAGGCCAGCGGGGTTGCTGTGGGCGAGCTCGTCGATCAGGGCCAGTTCGGGGGCACGGGCGATCAGCGCCCCCAGGTCCATCTCCTCGACCGTGACGTCACGGACCGGGACCCGTCGGCGCCGAACGACCTCGAGACCTCGCGCCTGCGCGGTCGTCTCCTCGCGTTCGTGTGGCTCCAGGTAGCCGATCGCGACGTCGCGGCCGGCGTCTGCTTCGGCGTGGCCCTCCTGCAGCATCCGGTAGGTCTTGCCGACCCCGGCCGCCATCCCGAGGAAGATCTTGTAGTGGCCCGGGCTCACGGCATCTCCTCAGCCCCGCTTCCTCAAGCTCCCAGCAGGTTGTGGACGACGAGGTCGATCAGTTTGATCCCGACGAAGGGGACGATCAGGCCGCCGAGCCCGTAGATGAGGATGTTGCGGCGCAGCAGCGCGGTGGCGCCGATCGGGCGGTAACGGACCCCCTTCAGCGAGAGCGGGATCAGCAGCGGGATGATCAGCGCGTTGAAGATCACCGCGCTCAGGATCGCCGACTGCGGCGTCCCCAGCGACATCACGTTGAGCGCGTCGAGCGGGCCCTTTTCGCCGTGCACCGCCCAGGTCGCGACGAACATCGCCGGCAGGATCGCGAAGTACTTGGCGACGTCGTTGGCGATCGAGAAGGTGGTGAGGGCACCGCGGGTGATCAGCAGCTGCTTGCCGACCTCGACGATCTCGATCAGCTTCGTCGGGTTGGAGTCGAGGTCGACCATGTTGCCGGCCTCGCGCGCCGCCTGGGTGCCGGTGTTCATCGCCACCCCCACGTCTGCCTGGGCCAGCGCAGGAGCGTCATTCGTGCCGTCGCCGGTCATCGCGATCAGTCGCCCGTCCGCCTGCTGCTCCTTGATCAGCTCGAGCTTTCGCTCCGGCGTCGCTTCGGCGAGGAAGTCGTCGACTCCGGCCTCCTCGGCGATCTTCGCCGCCGTCAGCTTGTTGTCGCCGGTGACCATGATCGTGCGGATGCCCATCGCCCGCAGCTGGTCGAAGCGGGCTTTCATCCCCTCCTTGACGATGTCTTTGAGGTAGACGACGCCGAGCACGCGCTCGTTGCGGGCGACGGCGAGCGGGGTGCCGCCCTCGCGGCCGATCCGGTCGAGCTCGCTCCGCAGCTCCGCCGGAGGCCGACCGCCTTCGGCCAGGACCCAGCTCTCGATCGCGTCGCCGGCGCCCTTGCGCAGGCGGGTGCCGTTGAAGTCGATGCCGCTCATCCGGGTTTCGGCGCTGAAGGGGACGAAGTGCGGCTCGTGGCCGTCGAAGTCGTGCTCGCGGATGCCGAAGTCCTTGGCGAGGACGACGATCGAGCGGCCCTCCGGGGTCTCGTCGGCGAGCGAGGACATCTGCGCCGCCTCGGCCAGCTCCTCGCGGCTGACCCCGGGCATCGCGATGAACTCGGTCGCCTCGCGATTGCCCAGCGTGATCGTGCCGGTCTTGTCGAGCAGGAGCACGTCGCAGTCGCCCGAGGCCTCGACCGCGCGGCCGGAGAGGGCGAGGACGTTGCGGCGCACGAGCCGGTCCATGCCGGCGATCCCGATCGCCGAGAGCAGCGCCCCGATCGTGGTCGGAATCAGCGCCACGAGCAGCGCGATCAGCGTCGTCTCCGAGAGTTCGGTGTCGGCGAAGAGGGCGAAGGGCCGCAGGCTGACGACGACGACGATGAAGATCAGGGTGAGCGCGGCGAGGAGGATGCCGAGGGCGATCTCGTTCGGCGTCTTGCGGCGCGAGGCGCCCTCGACCAGGGCGATCATGCGGTCGAGGAAGGACTCGCCGGGCTCGGCAGTGATCTCGACGACGATCCGGTCGGAGAGGACCTTGGTACCGCCGGTTACTGCGGAGCGGTCGCCACCCGCCTCGCGGATCACGGGTGCCGACTCGCCGGTGATCGCCGACTCGTCGACCGAGGCGATGCCCTCGATCACGGTCCCGTCGCCGGGGATCGTCTCCCCCGCCTCGACCACGACGACGTCGCCGCGAACCAGCTCGGCCGCGGACTTCTCGCGGCCGTCGCGCAGCCTGGCGACGGTGTCGCTGCGCATCGCCCGCAGGCTGGCGGCCTGGGCGCGGCCGCGCCCCTCGGCCATCGCCTCGGCGAGGTTGGCAAAGACGACGGTCAGCCAGAGCCAAACCGTGATCGAGAAGCTGAACCAGCCGGGCTCGTGACCGCCGCCGAGCGGGCCGCCGCCGAAGGCCTGGATCAGCCAGGCGACGGTGGTGATCGCGGCGCCGATCTCGACCACGAACATGACCGGGTTGCGAACCTGGACCCGCGGGTCGAGCTTGACGAAGGACTCGAGCAGCGCCGGGCGCAGGATCTCGGGGTCCAGCAGGGAGCGGGGCTTGCGGTCGGAGGTGGTGGTCTCGATCATTTCAGCGGTGCCTCTTCTTCGAGGGCGATGTTGAGCTGCAGGACGTTGACGCCGGGCTCGCCGAGGACGCCGAGGAAGCGGTCTTCGGTGTGGCCGGAGATCAGTTCTTCGACCCGGTGCAGCGGTAGCTTGCGGACCGCGGCGACGCGGTGGGCCTGGATCCGAGCGTTGGCTTCGGAGATATGCGGATCGACGCCCGAGGCCGACTGGGTGACCGCGTCGACGGGGACGTCTTCGCCGGTCAACGATTTGTCGTAGGGCTTGTTGAGCTTGACGTAGGCGGCGAGCGCTTCGCGGACTTCTTCCCGCACTTCGACGCTGTTGGGGCCGCCGTTGCCGAAGAAGGTGACGTTGCCGGAGTATTCGGTTGCCGACGGCCGCGAGTGGAAGAAGGCCCTGCTCTTGAAATCCTGGCCGATCAGCTTCGAGCCGACGACGCGGCCGTCGTATGAGACCTTGGAGCCGTTGGCGGCGCCGGGGAAGACGACCTGGGCGATGCCCGTGATCGCCAGCGGGTAGAGCAGGCCGAGCGCGAGCGTCATCGCGACGATCGCGATCGCGCCGGTGGTCAGGTCGCGGCGCAACCCGGTCACGGGAACATCCTCGAGCTGAGCCCGTTGGAGACCGGACCGAGCAGGATCGCCGGGAAGAAGGTGAGCGCGCCGACGAGGATGACGATGCCGACGAGGAGGAAGACGAAGGTCGGGTTGTCGGTCCGCATCGTGCCGAGTCCGGCGGGCGAGACCTTCTTGCCGGCGAGGGCGCCGGCGACGGCGAGGACGAAGACGATCGGCGCGAAGCGCGCCATCACCATCACCGCGCCGCCGAGCAGGTTGGCGAAGGTGATTCCGTACGCATCGACGTTGCCGGGAGCGTTGGGCTGGATGAAGCCGGTGTAGCCGGCGAAGGCAGAGCCGTTGTTGTTGGCCTGCGAGAGGTAGGCGTAGAGCGTCTCCGAGAAACCCGAAGGGTTGATGCCGGCGTAGAGCGAGCGTTTGCCGAGGTCGGTCGCCGAGGCGAGGCCGGCGGAGAGCAGCACCGCCAGCGGCGTGAAGAGGACGCCGAGCGAGACCAGCTTGATCTCCCGCGCGGCGATCTTCTTGCCCAGGTACTCGGGGGTGCGACCGACCATCAGGCCGCCGATGAAGACGGCGAGGATGACGTAGAGCAGCATCGAGTAGAGGCCGGTGCCGACGCCGCCGAAGACGACCTCGCTGTAGCCGAGGTTGGTGAACGGCACGGCGCCGCCGATCCCGGTCAGCGACTCGAAGGCGGCGTTGACCGCACCGCAGGAGGTGACGGTGGTGACCGCCGTCCACAGCGCCGAGTTGGCGATCCCGAAGCGCTGCTCCTTGCCCTCCATGTTGCCGCCGGTCGAGCCGGCGAAGGCGTGGGTGTGGAGGCCGGCGGCGTGCTGCGCCGGGCTGCCGTGCTGCTCCGCGACGTAGACGACGACGACGCCGGCGATGAAGAGGACGAACATCGCGCTGAAGATCGCCCAGCCCTGGCGCTGGCTGCCGGCCATGCGCCCGTAGGTGTAGGTGAGGCTGGCCGGGATGACGAGGATCAGCAGCATCTCGACGAAGTTGGTCAGGGCAGTCGGGTTCTCGAACGGGTAGGCGGAGTTGACGTTGAAGAAGCCGCCGCCGTTGGTGCCGAGCTCCTTGATCGCCTCCTGCGAGGCGACCGGGCCCTGGGCGAGCAGCTGTTCGCCGCCGGCCAGCGTGTGGACGACGGCGGTCTGGCTGAGGTTCTGGATCACGCCCTGGGAGACGAGGAAGAGGGCGGCGACGACGGAGACCGGCAGCAGCACGTAGAGGGTGATGCGGACCACGTCCTGCCAGAAGTTTCCGATCGATTTGCCCGAGCGGGCGACGATGCCGCGGATCAGCGCCGCGACGACGGCGATCCCGACCGCCGCCGAGACGAAGTTCTGGACCGCGAGGCCGGCCATCTGGGCGAAGTAGGTGAGCGTCGTTTCGCCGCCGTAGTACTGCCAGTTGGTGTTGGTGATGAACGACGAGGCGGTGTTGAAGCTCAGGTCCCACGGTCCGGAGTGGAAGCCCTCGGGGTTGAACGGCTGGATCCCCTGCGTGCGCAGGATCGCGTAGAGCAGGATCCAGAAGAGCAGCGAGAAGACGATCAGGCTGCGGGCGTAGGCCTTCCAGTCCTGGCCCTCGGCCTCGGGCCGCACGCGCAGCAGCCGGTAGCTGCCGCGCTCGATTGGCCCGAGGACCGGGGTGAGGAAGACCCGCTGGTTGCCGAAGACGCGGGCGAGGTAGATGCCGACCGGCTTGACCAGGGCGACGAGGACGGCGACGAAGATCGCGATCTGCAGGTAACCCTGGAACATCAGAGGTTCTCCCCGCGAAGCAGCGCGTAGAGCAGGTAGGCGCAGACGACCGCGGCGACGAGCAGGCCGAAGACGTCGGCGACCGTGAGCGCGGCAAAGGGAACGAGGGCGCTCATATCCGGTCGATCAAGTCGATCGCCCAGAGGAGCAGGGCGAAGAGAGCTACGGCGAGCGCGATCGAGAAGGCGTCGGCAAGCGGGCTGCCCCCGCCCGGGAAGATGTCGGCAAAGGTCTGGATCGAGTCGAGAACGAGCACGAATCGATCATGCGCCCGCCCCCGTCAAGGCCGCATGAAGTTCCAGCCGCCCCGCATACAGATTTCGTGAAGACCGATGTTGAGCTTTCCCGCGCTATTCGCGGCTTACCTCAACATCACCGGATGGGGATTGGCTAGAGGGCGAAGCGGTAGCCGACGCCCGGGTCCGTCAGCACGTACTTGGGGCCGTCGGCGGGCTCGATCTTGCGGCGCAGGTTGGCGACGTGGGCACGGAGGACCTGGAGGTCGTCTTCGTACTCGACGCCCCAGACCTCGACCAGGAGGGCGCGGTGGGTCATCAGCCGGCCGCGGTTGCGGGCCAGCGCCGCGAGCAACTCGAACTCGGTCGGGGTGAGGCGGACGACCTCGCCGTCGCGGCGCACGGTGTGGCCGGCGAGGTCGATCTCGATCCCGTCGGCGAGGACGGTCGGCTCCTGCGCCTCGGGCCGCACACGGCGCAGCGCCGCCTCGAGCCGAGCGATCAGCTCACGCGGCCCGAACGGCTTGGTCACGTAGTCGTCGGCGCCGGCGGCGAGCGCCTCGACCTTGCGGTCCTCCTCGCCGACCGCGGAGAGGACGAGGATCGGCATCTGGCTCCACTCGCGCAGCCGCCGCGTCAGCTCGACGCCGTCGAGGTCGGGCAGCATCAGGTCGAGGATCGCCGCCTCGGGCGGCTTCACCGCGGCCAGGTCGAGCGCCGCCTCCGCGGTCTCGGCGGTCACCGCCTCGAAGCCGGCGTCGCGCAGGATCACCCGCAGCGCGCGCAGGATCTGCGGCTCGTCGTCGCAGACCAGGATCCGCGGTGTCGCGTTCAGCTCGGCTCCCCGGCCGGCGCCGCGAAGCTGACCACGAAGCTCGATCCCTGCCCGGGCAGCGACTCGACCTCGACCTCGCCGCCGTTGGCCTCGATGAAGCCGCGGGCGATCGCCAGGCCCAGCCCGGAGCCCGTTCCCGAGCCGTTACCGGAGCGGTAGAACGGCTCGAAGATCCGTTCGCGGTCGAGCTCGGGGATCCCCGGGCCGCGGTCGACGACGCGGATCACGAGCCGCGGGCCGACCAGCCGCGAGCGGACCAGGACCGGCTCCCCCTCGCCGTGGACGACGGCGTTGTCGAGCAGGTTGGCGAAAGCGCGCTCGAGCTGCGCCGGATCGGCGCTGAGCGCCGGCAGATCCTGATCGAGGGCGAGCCGCACGACCTCTCCCTCGGTCCCGAGCGAGTGCCGCGCCGCCTCAAGCAAGCCGGCGAGGTCGACCGCCTCGCGCCGCGGCTCGGCTTTGCCCGACTCCAGCCGCGAGACGTCGATCAGGTTCTCGACCAGGCGCGAGAGCCGCTGGCCCTGCTCGACCACCGCATCGCTCAGCTCGCTGCGCTCCTGCGCCGTGATGCTGGGAGAGTCGAGCGCCGCGCCGGCGGCGATGATCGAGGTCAGCGGCGTGCGCAGGTCGTGGGAGACCGAGCGCAGCAGCGAGGTCTTGAGCTCGTCGGAGCGGCGCAGCGCCTCGGCCTCGATCGCCTCGGCCTGCATCCGGTCCCGCTCGCGCTCCATCTCCTTCAGCTCGGCCAGCGCCCGGTCGGCCTCCTCGCGACCGCGCTCGGCCTCGGCGGCACGAGCGCGGGCGATCTCGGCCAGCGCCGCACCGGCGATGGCGACGATGCCGAAGACGACGAGCGCGACCAGGTCATGATCCGCGCGGACGTCGAGCCGACCCAGCGGCGGCAGGTGGAAGAAGTTGAAGGCGAGGGCGCTGAAGACGGCGGTGAGGAGGCCGAGCCGCCAGCCCCAGACGGCGGCGATCAGGAGGACGCCGGGGATGTAGACGACCCCGAGCGAGACCGCCGGCGCCACTTCCTTCAGCGGGTAGACGAGACCGGTCGCGGCAGCGACCGCGGCGGCGGCGGCGAGCAGGCCGAGCCAGGCCGAGGGCGGCTTTCCGGTCAGGCTCATGTCGGCAGCGTACGCCGGTTACTCGTACTGGAGCGACTCGAGCACGTCGAGGCGAGCGGCGCGGCGGGCCGGGTAGATCGCGGCGATGACGCCGACCACGGCGGCGAGGACGAGGATCGCGATCAACTGGCCGATCGGGTAGGAGAGGGTGAAGCCTTCGTCGGCGAGCGGCTGCGCGATCAGCGTCGCGAAGACGATCCCCAGCGCCATGCCGAGGATCGCCCCGATCAGGGCCGTGATCACCGACTCGTAGCGGATCAGCGTCCGCACCTGACGCCGCGACATCCCGATCGCCCGCAGCATTCCCAGCTCGCGGCGGCGTTCGTGGATCGAGAGCACCAGGGTGTTGGCGACGCCGAGGACCGAGATCAGGATCGCGAGGGCCAGCAGCGCGTAGAAGAGGACCACGATCTGCCCGACCTGGTCTTCGCGGCTTTCCTTCAGTTCCTGCTGGTTGAGGACTTCGGCGACTGGGAAGAGCGCTTCGACGCCGGCGGTCAGGACCGCCTGCACCTTTTCCTGGTCGGCGCCGGGTTCGGTGACGACGAAGTCGGCCTGGTTCTGGGTCTGCCCGGCGTCGCGAGCGAGCACCGCCTGGGTGACGGCGATGCTGCCGAGGAGGCCCGCCTTCGAATCGAAGGTGCCGGCGACTTCGAAGCTGGGCCGCGCCCCGGTCTGGGTCAGGATCCGGACCGTGTCGCCGACCGAGAGGTTGTGTTCGGAGGCGAAGTCGTCGCTGACCACGGCCTGATCGTCGCGCAGGCCTTCGAGGGCCTCAGGCCCGCCTTCCTTCCATTCCAGGCTCAGCGCCTTTTCGATGTCCGGGCTCGGTGCCGAGGCCCGCACCGTGCCGCCGCCGTCGAGGCTCCTGACCTGGGCCGAGCGGATCGTCGGCACCGTTTCGACTCCGGGCACCTTCGCCGCCGCGATCGCGGTCCCGTTGGGGATCGGCGAGAAGCCGTCGGAGTTCTGGATGACCAGGCCGCCGGCGAAGTTTTCGTCGACGACCTGTGCGACCGTGCTCTTGATCCCGGCGGCGAAGACGGTGACGAAGGCGACCAGGGCGAGGCCGATCATCAGCGCCGCGGCGGTGATCGCGGTGCGGCTCGGGTTGCGCTGGGCGTTCTCGCGGGCGAGCCGCCCGAGCAGCCGGCGCGCCCGCTCCAGCGGCCAGCCGGCGACCGCCGCCAGGCCCGGGACCAGACGCGGGCTGAACAGCGAAACGGCGATCACGGCGACGAATGCGCCGGCCCCGATGAAGCTGGCCCGGGTCCCGGCCCCGCCCCCGCCCGCCAGGCCCCTGACGACCAACCCCAGGCCGACGAGCGCAACCAGGGAGGAGAAGCCGAGGAAGACCAGGCGGCGGCGTCGGCTCGGCGTCGGCACGAACGCCTGCAGGGCGGCGATCGGCGGCACCCGGGTCGAGCGCAGCGCCGGAACCAGGGCGGCGGCGAGGGTGACGAGGACGCCGACCAGGATCGAGACGATCACGGTCCGGGCCTCGAGGACGAGGCCGGTGGTGGGGAGGTCAGCGCCGAACAGTTCGAAGAGGCCGTGGATACCGATGGCGACGACGAAGCCGCCGGCGATCCCGAGCAGCGCCCCGATCAGACCCACCGCGATCGCTTCGAGCAGGACCGAGGCCAGGATCTGGCGCCGCGAGGCCCCCAGCGTGCGCAGCATCCCAAATTCGGTGATCCGCTGGGCGACGGTGATCGAGAAGGTGTTGAAGATCAGGAAGGAGCCGACGAAGACGGCGATGAAGCCGAAGACGAGGAGGAAGGTCGTCAGGAAGCCGAGGTTTTCGCGGATTTCTTCGGAGCTGCGGTCGGCGCTTTCCTTCGCCGTCTCGACCCTGATGCCGGCCGGCATCTCCGCCTTGATCCGATTCCGCAGCATCGCCTCGGAAACCCCCGGGGCGGCGGCAACCGAGATCTGGTCGAAGCGACCGACCTTGTGGGTCAGCGCCTGCGCCACCGGCAGCGTCACCTGGGCGATGCTGGTGCCGCCGAAGGAGGCGCTGCCGAGCTGGGTGAAGCCGACCAGGGTGAACTCGCGGGTCCTGCCCTGGCCCAGCAGCTCGATCCTTTCACCGAGCGCCAGCCCCGAGCCCTCGGCGGCGGCCTTGTCGATCGAGGCTTCGGTCGGCCCCCGCGGGGGATGGCCGTCGACATAGGTCAGCGACTCCAGCTGCCCGGGCAGGGTCGAGGAGATGAACTTGGGCGCGAACTTGGCGCCGATCTTTTCGCCTTCGGGGGTGAAGAAGGCGCCGAGGCTGAAGATCGCCCCCGCCGCTTCCTTGACCCCGGGCGTGCGCTGGATCCGGGGCAGCAGCGAAGCGCTGATCGACGGTACTTCGCCGCCTTCCTGCTTGACCGGGTTCTCGGCGGTGACGACGACGCTGGTCCCCTTCAGCGACTCGTTGAAGATTTCGTCGAAGGCGGCGAGGATCGTGTCGCTGAGGATGAAGCTGCCGGCGACGAAGGCGACCCCGAGGACGACCGCGAGCGAGGTCGCCAGCGCCCTGGTCTTGCGCGCCCAGAGGCTCTTCAGCGCGAGGCTAGTCAAGCTGCTTCATCAGCTCGAGCACCTCGTCCGCGGACCCCGGCCTGGCGTCGCCTGCGAGCTTGCCGTCGCGGAGGGTGATCAAGCGGTCGGCGTGGGCGGCGGCAACGGGATCGTGGGTGACCATGATCACCGTCTGCTCGAACTCGTCGACCGCCTGGCGGAGGAGGGCGAGGACGTCGCCGCTGGCGTTCGAGTCGAGGTTGCCGGTCGGCTCGTCGGCGAAGACGACGGCCGGTTTGGCGACCAGCGCGCGGGCGACCGCGACCCGCTGCTGCTGGCCGCCCGACAGCTCCGCCGGCCGGTGCGTGCGCCGGTCCTCGAGGCCGACGGTGTGGATCAGCTGGTCGACCCAGACCCGGTCGGGCTTGCGGCCGGCGATCGAGAGCGGCAGCACCAGGTTCTCCTCGGCGGTGAGGACCGGCAGCAGGTTGAAGAACTGGAAGACGAAGCCGAGCTTGTCGCGGCGCAGCTTGGTCAGCTCGCCGTCGTCGAGCTTGGTGATCTCGACCCCGTCGAGCTCGACGCTGCCGGCAGTCGGCCGGTCGAGGCCGGCGAGGATGTGCATCAGCGTCGACTTGCCCGAGCCCGAAGGGCCCATGATCGCGGTGAAGCGGTCGCGCTCGAACCCCGTGCTGACGCCGGCCAGGGCATCGACGGCAGCGTCGCCCTCGCCGTAGCGACGGGTGAGGTCGGTGGCGACCACGACCTGTCCGTTTACGCTCACTACCCGGCACGGTATCGAGATCAGCGAATAGCCTGCGGCCAGTGACCATCGCTGACCAGTTCGACGGACTTCTGATCGACCTCGACGGGGTGGTCTGGGTCGGGCGGGATCCGGTGCCGGGGTCGCCGGAGGCGCTGGCGGCGCTGATCGCCGCCGGCAAGGAGCTCGCCTTCGTCACCAACAACCCGACGCGGCGGCCGGCCGAGTACGCCGAGCGGCTGGCCGGGCTCGGGGTCGAGATCGGCGCCGAGCGGATCGTCACCGCGGGCATGGTGACGGCGCGGCTCGCCGGCGAGGCCGCGGACGGCGGCGGGGCATTCGTGATCGGCGCCTCGACGCTGAAGGAGATGGTGGCCGAGGCGGGGGCGCCCGTGCTCGAGGGCGAGGCCGGGCGCGAGGCTGCGGTCGTCGTCGTCTCGGGCCACCGCGGCTTCGACTACGAGGAGCTGCTGACTGCGAAGCTCGCACTCGACGGCGGCGCTGCGCTCGTCGCCACCAGCCACGACCCGACCCTGCCGATGCCCGGCGGCGACTGGCCGGGCACCGGCGCGATCCTGGCCGCGGTCGAAACCGCCTCGGGGCGCCGGGCGGAGATCGGGGGCAAGCCCGAGCGGCACCTGTTCGAGATGGCGTTGGCGGCGATCGATCGCGGTTCCTTTGTCGCGGCCAGCGCAACAAAGGAACCGCGCGATTCGGGGGTCGCGATGGTCGGGGACCGGATCGCCTCCGACGTCGACGGCGGCCGCGCGGCGGGCCTGGCGACGGTGCTGGTCCTGACCGGGGCCAGCGACCGGGCCGAAGCCGAGGCGGCGGCGCCAGGGCCAGACCACGTCGTCGAGGACCTCGCCGCCCTGCTGCGGTGAGCGCCGAGGCGTTCGCGCCCCCACCCCAGTCGCTGTCGAAAGCGCGCTTCGCGGCGCTGTTCGTCGCCACCTTCTGCGGCCTGGTCGCGGTCGGCTGCGTGCTGCCGGTCCTGCCCCGGTACGTGCGCGGCCCGATCGGCGGCGGCGACTTCGCGGTCGGGGTGGTGATCGGCTGCTACGCGATCAGCGGCCTGCTGCTGCGACCGGTCGCCGGTCGCCTGGCCGACCGCTGGGGGCGGCGGCCGACCGCCTTCGTCGGCATGGTCGGGATCGCCGCCGGCGGCGCCCTGATCTTTCCGGCGCTCGGGATCGGCGGGCTCATCCTCGCCCGTCTCGTCCTCGGCGCCGGCGAGGGCTTCCTCTACACCTCGACCTCCGCCTGGATCGTCGACATGGCGCCGGTCGAGCGCCGCGGCCGCATCCTCGGGCTCTTCGGCCTCGCCGTCTGGGGCGGGCTCGCCGTCGGCCCGCTGCTCGGCGAGTTGCTGCTTCAGGCCAGCGGCTACAGGGCCGTCTGGACCCTGGCCACCGTGCTGCCGGCTCTCGGCGCCGCGGTCATCGCCCTCACCACCGATCCCTTTCGGCCCCAAACCCATGCCGAGCCTCACCCGCTGATCGCACCGGAGGCGGTGCGGCCGGGGGTCGCGGTGGCGCTGGCCTCGGTCGGCTACGCGACGATCGCCTCTTTCATCGTGCTGCTGCTCGAATCGCGCGGCGTCGACCACGGCGCGACCGTCTTCGCCGCCTTCGCGGCGATGATCGTGCTGGCGCGCCTGGTCGCCGGGCACCTGCCGGACCTGGTCGGCCCGGCGCGAGTGGCGATCGGCGCGACCCTGGTCGAGGCCGTGGGCCTGTTCGCGATCGCGATCTCCCACAGCCTCCTCGTCGCGCTGCTCGGGGCGATGGCGATGGGCGCCGCCTTCTCCCTGCTCAACCCCTCGCTGATGCTGATCGCCGTCGGCCGCGTCTCCGAGACCGCCCGCGGCGCCGCGATGGGTACCTACACCGCCTTCTTCGACACCGGGATCGGGATCGGTGCGCCGCTGGCCGGCCTGGCGGCGGCGCTGACCAGTTACGAGGGCGCCTTCGTCCTCGCCGGCCTCGTCGCCCTCGGCTCGAGCGCGATGGTGCTCGTCACCCTGCACCGCGCCGGGGTGACGCACCGGCCGGAGCCGTCCCTCCCTAACGCGGAATGACGATCAGCGCCTGCGCGGCGCGGCCGATCCGCCCGTCGCGGTCGAAGAGGACCGACTCGGCGGTGGCGACGCCGCTCGGCTGCGGCAGCGTCTCGGCATCGACGCAGATCCACTCGCCGGCCGGCATACGCTCGAGGTGGACGCTGAGCTCGACGTTGACGAAGATGAACTCGCGGAAGTCGAGGGCGGCGCTGATCCCGTTGCCGACGTCGGCGGCGACCAGCGTCCGCTGCAGCGGCGTCGGCTCCTCGCCGGCGACGAGCGGGACCCGCATCCGCAACCAGGCGGTCGCCGGCCCCGGCTCCATGAACTGCCCCTTGGCGAAGGAGACCTCCATCGCAGTGTGGTAGCCCTCCTCGGCGGCGCCGGGGAAGAAGTCGCCGGGGCGTCCCGCCTCGGGCAACGGCGGTGCCGGCTGGCGCTCGCTTGCCGCGGCGGGCAGCTCGAGCTCGACGATCTCGATCTGCCAGGCGACCGCCCGCATCAGCACCTCGCCCTCGACCGCGAGCTCGGCCTCGACCAGGCGCACGCGGCGGCCCGGGCGCAGGATCCGGGCGCTGACTGCCACCGGCGCGATCGGAACAGAGCGCAGGATCTCGAAGGTGAGCCGCCCGACCTGGAAGCGCTCGGATTCCGGCAGCGCCTCGATCGCCCGGGCCAACAGCGCCGCCGGCGGCCCGGCATGCTGCGCCCCCGGATCCCAAGGCCCGCGCGTCAGCGCGGTCGCGCGAAGTCCCTCCCGGTCGGCCTCATAGAACGCATCGGGCACGCGCGCATCCTAGGCATAGAGCGCCACCGGTTAGACCTTCAGCACTTGTGACTGCCGAACTCTTGGACCCAGACGTGGGCGCCGGCGTTGCCTTCGAGGGTGCCGAAGCGGAGGCCGATCCCGATCTGGGCGTAGCGGCCGAGGATGTTTTCGCGGTGTCCGGGCGAGCGCAGCCAGGCGCCGAAGATCGCCCGCACGCCGCCGATCGGCCCGCTCCCCCAGGCGATGTTCTCGGCGGCGGTCCAGCAACCGCCGCTGATGTAGCCGAAGTACTTGGGCCAATAGGTGAATTCGCGACCGCAGGCTTCGTGGCTGAATTCATCGCAGCGGAGGATGTCCGAGGCCTTGCGGTCGGCGGCCTGGAAGAGGGACTTGACGCCGCTCAACGTGGCGAGCTCCGACTGGCTGCGGGCGTAGTTCGTCATGCAGACCATCGCCTTGATCTGCAACCCGCGGCGCGCGGTCGGCTGCGCCTGGTTCGGGCAGACGCTCGCCGGCGCCAGCAGCTGCGAGAGGTCGGTCGCCGCGGCGGACGGCGGCATCGACAGCGAAGTGGCGAATGGAAGCGCCGCGAGCAGCGCCACGGCGAGGCCGGCGACCCGGCCCCTGCCGATTGCGAAATACCGCGTACAGGTCACATCTCTGTAATAGCAGGGGCGTACCCTGGTGTCAGCAAAACAAAGGAGAACGAATGCCGACCAAGATCGACAAGACCGACCAGGAGTGGCGCGAGCAGCTGACGCCGGAGCAGTACGAGGTGACCCGCAACGCCGGCACCGAGCGCGCCTGGACCGGCCCCCACCTCGACGAGAAGCGCGAGGGGATGTTCCGCTGCGTGGGCTGCGGCACCGAGCTGTTCGCCTCCGGCACCAAGTTCGACTCCGGCACCGGCTGGCCCAGCTTCACCGACCCCGCCAACCTCGAGCACGTCGAGCTGCGCGAGGACAACAGCCACTTCATGCGCCGCACCGAGGTCGTCTGCAAGACCTGCGACGCCCACCTCGGCCACGTCTTCCCCGACGGCCCGGGCGAGAGCGGGCAGCGCTACTGCATCAACGGCTGCGCCCTGACCTTCGACCCGAAGGCCGAGTAGCCGGCTGCTCCGGTCGCCGCGCTAGAGGGCGCCGCCGCCGGCGCCCAGGTAGCTGAACCGCACCGCCAGCGCGACCGCCTCGGTCCGGGTGTCGACCTCGAGCTTGGCGATCGCGTTGCGGACGTGGGTGTGGACGGTCGCCGGGCTGAGCTGCAACCGTTCGGCGATCTCTTTCACCCGCAGCCCCTCGGCCAGCAGCTCGAGGATCTGCCGCTCACGCGGGGAGAGGTCGAGCAGCTTCTCGACCTCGGAGGGCTTGCCGCCGGCGAAATCGCCGCCGAGGAAGGTGCCGCCGCCGGTCACCGCTTTGACCGCCTTGGCGATGTCCTCGGCGGGCGCCGACTTGAGCACGTAGCCGGAGGCGCCGGCCCGCAGCGCCAGGGCGAGCAGGTCGGGCTGGGCGTGGGCGGTGAAGATGATCACCTTCGTCCGCGGCCTGACCTTGAGCACCTCCTTGGTCGCCTCGATCCCGTCGCGCTTGGGCAGCTCGACGTCGATGATCAGGACGTCGGGCTCGAGCTCCTTGACGACGTCGACCACGTCGCGGCCGTTGCTGGCCTCGCCGACGATCTCGACGATGCTCGAGTTCGCCATCCGCGCTTTGATCGCGTCGCGGACGATCTCGTGGTCGTCGCAGAGGACCACGCGTTTCGCCTCTCGGACAGCCGCGTTCATTGCGGCGCGATTCTCGCAGGCGCGCCGTACGCTTGCAAAGAATTAGGTAGCGAGAAACTGCCGTCCCGCTCCTGGCGGTTCTCGATCAGCGCGATCAGGGTGCGGCCGACGGCGCACGCGGTGCCGTTCAGGGTGTGGACCGGTTCGGCCGCCGCACCCTCCTCGGGGCGATAGCGCGCACCCAGTCGCCGCGCCTGATAGTCGGTCGTATTTGAGCACGAGGTCAGCTCTCGGTAGCGGCCCTGGCTCGGGATCCAGCCCTCGCAGTCGTACTTCTTCGCCGCCGGCGCGCCGAGGTCGCCGACCGGGACGTTGACCACGCGGTAGGGGATCTCGAGCTCGCCCAGGATCCGCTCCTCGATCGCCAGCAACCGCTCGTGCTCCTCCCCCGAGGCGGTCGGCTCGACGAACGAGAACATCTCGACCTTGTCGAACTGGTGGACGCGGAAGATGCCGCGGGTATCGCGGCCGGCGGCGCCGGCCTCGCGGCGGAAGCAGGTGGAGAAGCCGCAGTAGCGCAGCGGCAGCTCCTCGGCGGCGAGGATCTGGTCGGCGTGGAGGCCGGCGAGGGCGACCTCGGAGGTGCCGGTGAGGAAGAGCTCGTCCTTGGGGATCTCGTAGATCTGGTCGCGCGCCTCGGGCAGGAAGCCGGTCCCCTCGAGCGCCTCCTCGCGGACGAGGACGGGCGGCACCACTGGTTCGTGGCCCTCGGCCCGGACCAGCTCGATCGCGAAGCGAACCAGCGCCAGCTCGACGAGGACGAGGTCGCCCTTGAGGTAGGCGAAGCGCGAGCCCGAGAGCCGCGCCGCCGCCTCGATGTCGATCAGGCCCAGCTCGGTGCCGATCTCGAGGTGGTCGCGGGGCTCGAAGTCGAAGCTGGGCGGCTCGCCGACGCGCCTGATCTCGACCGCGTCCTCGTCGCTGTCGCCGGCGGGGGCGTCGGGGTCGGGCAGGTTGGGCAGCGCCAGCGCCAACGACCCGAGGGCGGCGTCGACCCCCTCCAGCTCGGCTTTGCCGGACTCGATCGTCTCCTTCAGGTCGCCGACCCGGGCCATCAGCTCGGCGGCGTCCTCTCCCGCCTGCTTGGCCTCGCCGATCTGCTTGGAGAGGGTCTTGCGCTCGGCCTGGGCGTTCTCGATCTCCGGCAGCAGGGCGCGGCGACGGGCATCGAGCGCGAGCAGCTCGTCGACCTGCTCGCCGGCGCCGCGCCGCGCCAAGGCGGCCTTGACCCGCTCAGGATCGGAGCGGACCAGTTTCAGGTCGAGCATCTACCGGCGCTCCCGCTAGGGGGAGTTTTCGGATTGACCCGGTCGCGGCGATTCTTCCGCGGCTTCGCCGGCGTACTTGGCGACGAATTCGGCCACTTCTTCGGCCTCTTTGCCGACGACGATGTTCTGCGGCATGATCGCGCCCGAGAAGCCGCCGTTCTGGATCGCGAACAGAGCGTCTTCGTAGGTCTCGGTTCGCTGGTTGAGGTTGGGGCCCTGGGTGCGCTGGCCGCGGTTGCCGCTGCCCTGGGTGCCGGCCGCGCTCAGCGTGTGGCAGCCGGCGCAGTGGGTCGAGAAGAGAACGGCGCCGTTGTAGGTGGGTTCGTCCTTGGCGACGGAGACCTTTTCTTCGCCGTAGCCGCAGGCGGCGAGGCCGAAGGCGGCGGCGATGACCAGTGCTATGGCGATTGCTGGACGCACGCGGCGCGGATCATATTGTCTAGCGACGATCCCCGACCCTGAGACGATCTCCCGACGATGCCCGTGCCCGATTCAGCCAGCTTCCGTGCCGCGATGGCAACCCTGCCGACCGGGGTGACGATCGTCGCCGCGCCCGGCGCCGACGGCCCGGCGGGGGCCACCGCCAACGCCGTCTGCTCGCTCTCGATCGAGCCGATGCTGATGCTCGCCTGCCTCGATCGCGGCTCCCGCACCCTGCTCGCGGTCCAGGCAGCCGACCGCTTCGGCGTCTCCGTCCTGCACAAAGGCCAGGAGGAGGTTGCCCGCCGCTTCGCGACCAAGGCCCCGGTTGCCGAGAAGTGGGCCGGCGTCGCCTGGAGCGAGTGGGCCGGCGTCCCCGCCATCGACGACGCCCTCGTCCGCGTCGCCTGCGAGCTGCGCGACGTGATCGCCGCCGGCGACCACGTGATCCTCACCGGCGAGGTGGTCGACCTCGCCGCTGGAGAGGGCGACCCGCTGGTCTTCTACGGCGGCCAGTACCGACCGCTGGGCTGAGCGCTGCCAACTCCCCCTGCCGACGACTGCTGGCATGATGCCCGCCGGCAAATTCCAACGATCGAAGGGAAAACCAAGAAATGCAGGTTGGCGTTGCGATGGACGAGGTCTCGATCACGCTCGGGAACAAAGGCATGACCTTGCAGGTGGCGGACAACGCCGGCAAGCACGTCGGCAACCTCCGGATCGGCAAAGCCACCGTCGAATGGCGGAAGGGCAAAACGCCGAAGGGCAAAGGCAAGAAACTGAGCTTCGACAAGCTGATCGCGCTGCTCGAAGAGGGCTGAGCTACCGCGCGATGTGGCAGACGGCCTCGACGTTGTTGCCGTCGGGGTCGAGAACGAAGGCGCCGTAATAGCCGGGGTGGTAGACCGGCCGGGGGCCGGGGGCGCCGTTGTCGGTGCCCCCGGCCGCCAGGGCGGCGGCGTGGAAGGCGCGACTGCGGGCCATCTCGCCAACCTCGATCCCGACGTGGTTGAGCATGGGCGCAGACTAACCGGCGAGTAGAGTCGACTGAACCCACGGTCGCACGAGCACGTAGAGGTGAGCGATGAGCACTGACCACTTCAAGCAGCCGGGCTGGTTCACCAAGCACGTCTTCAACCCGCTGGTCGCCGGCCTGACCAAGCTCGGCCTACCGATCGCCGGCTCGCGGGTGCTCGAAGTGCAGGGTCGCAAGAGCGGCGAGTGGCGCAAGACGCCGGTCAACCCGCTCGACTTCGAGGGCGGCCGCTATCTGGTCGCGCCGCGGGGCCACACCCAGTGGGTGAAGAACATCCGGGTCAGCGGCCGCGGGCGACTCGCCGGCCGTGGCGGGGCCGAGGAGTTCGCGGTGACCGAGGTCGCCGACGCCGACAAGCCGCCCCTCCTGCGCGCCTACCTGAAGAAGTGGAAGTGGGAGGTCGGCCAGTTCTTCGACGGCGTCGGCCCCGACAGCTCCGACGAGGAGCTGCTCGCGATCGCCCCCAAGCACCCCGCCTTCCGCATCGACTGAATGGGCTTTGGGGCCGGCGGATCCGACATTGACCCCACCCCACTGTGGTCGATGTCGGATTAGCGGGCGGGGCGGAGCTTGGCGGTGGCGGCCGGGCCGCTGCTGCCATCGATCTCCGTGCCGGCGACGGTGACCCTGCCAGCCAGCGCGGCGGCTACGCCCTTGATCTTGGCGCTGGCCCCGTGGACGACGAGCATCCGCGCGGCGCCGTCTGCCGTGCGGACGGTGACCGTGAAGCGGCGGACGCCGGGCTGGGGCTGCCAGGAGACCTTCAGCGTCGCGCCATGGCGGCTGACGAGGAGTTTGCGGGGGCGCTTCGGGCTGCCCCAACCGGGCGCCTTGTAGGAGCCGAGCTTCAGGGTCTGGATCGTCGCCCCGTTCTGCTGCACCAGCGCGGTCAGCTTGCGGCGGCCGGCGCTGCCGAAGGCGGGGGTGAAGCGAATCGTGCCGCTGCCGCCCTTGGCGTGGCCGATCTCGCGGTATGAGTCCTTGCCTTTTTCGGCGAAGACGACGCGCTGGCCGGGCCGCGGGGCGATCTCGTAGTGGAGGACGCGGTGGGGGCCCCGGCCGGCGACGGTCGCCTTCACCGATGGCGGCTTCAGTCCGTTGGCGGCGGCGAGCGAGGCGATCGGCACCGAGCCGGGGTTGGCGCTGACGGTCCAGGCGCCGGCGGCCGGGTTCTTGATCCCGATATAGGTCGTGTCGTTGGCGTCGACGCGGATGAAGGCGAAGGGAAGATCGCCGCCCTTGGGCTTGCCTTCGGTGCTGAAGACCTGCCCGTGGGGCCCGCGCAGCGTCACGTCCGGGGCGCCTCCGAGACCACGCAGCTCGAAGTCCTCAGCCGGCAGCTGCGCCGGCAGATGCAGCGTCCGCTTCCACCCCGCAGCCGCCGGCGCCTGCAGCTGGCTGGCGCCGGTGTAAACACGGTAGGGGCCGACGTCGCAGTCGAGCAGGTAGACGTGGAAGGAGCCGCCCCAGTGGTAGCCGGCGCCGGCGTTGACGTCGAAGAGGCCGACGTCGATTTCGCCGCAGCCGGCGATCCCGTCGCTGGAGACGAGCATGCTGGCGCCGAGGCAGCCGAGGTCGTCGGCGATGCAGAAGGTGCCGTTGCCTTCGGCGTTGAAGCGGCCGCTGTCGACGTCGACGAAGGCGCTCGCTTCGCCCTTCGCCTCGAAGACGCCCAGCGGCACGTCGACTTCGCCCCCAAATTCGAACAGCCCCGGGTACGTGTACATCAGGAACGCGTTGCCGAGCGGGAAGCTGAAGCCAGAGACCCTGAAGGAGACGTCGCCGCCGCCGGCCAGCGAGAAGCTGTCGACCCGCCGCCCGGCCAGACGCTGGAAGCCCTGCAGCCCGCCCGGGATCGTCCAGCTTTCGCCCGATTCGGGGAAGACGGCGAGCACGTCGCCGTCGACGTAGACGATCTTCGCCGTGTTGAGGGTGCCGCCGCCGAACAGGCGCAGCGGTTCGGTGCCGACGGTGAAGCGCAGGTTGGAGAGGAAGACGCCGGGGAAGATCTGGGGTGAGAAGGAGCCGAAGTCGACTTCGGCTCCGGCGTGCTGGAAGTGGCCGTTGCTGATCTGGATCCCGTAGTCGGTCCCCGGTTTCGGCTCTGCGTCGAGCTCGAAGTCGCCCCCTTCTTCGCCCCCCGGCAGCAGCAGCGCGAGGCCGCCGGCCCAGGTGTCGGTCGCCTCGTCGTAGTCGAGGTCGAGGTTCTTACCCAGCACGGGGCCGACGTAGAAGCTCGGCACGTGGACGTGGAGGTGGCCGAGCCGGAACTGCTCGCCTTCTTCTTCGTTACGCCCGTAGACCTCGAGCTTGGCGGTCGCCGGCCCACTGCTGAAGGAGAACAGCGGCGGCAGCTTCAAGTTGAGCGCGAGTTCGGTTTCGCCCGGTTCGATGAACCCGATCCCGGCCTTGCCGGTGACGCCGAGGCCGGCGAGGCCGGGCAGGCCGGCGAGGTCGACGCTGCCGAGGCTGAAGAAGTTGCGCCCGTGTTTGCGCGTCGTTTCGATCGCCAGGTCGAGGTTCAGCCGGCCGAGGCTGACCTTGTGGCCGGCCAGCTCGATCGCGATCTCGCGTTCGCCGGCGCCAATCGTGCCGGTGACGCTGCTGTAGTGGGTGGTGCGGCCTTCGGGGATCGGGATCGGCAGGCCGTCAAGCGAGACTGAGCCCTTGATCGAGGCGTCGTAGAAGAGCTTGGGGAGCGTTTTGAAGTTGCTGGCGGAGGTTCCAGCCTGGCCGACGTAGTTCGTCGACGGGGACTGGCCCACGAGCGTGAAGCAGTTTTGGGTGCGGGCATTGACGTCGATCACCCCGAACTGGAAGCTGCGGATGCAGTCCTTACTGCTCGGCTGGTTGCCTTCGAGCTGGGTGATGCAGGCGCTCTCGCCGGATTCCTCGACCGCTTTTTTCGCTTTCGAGCCGTGGGCGGTCGCGCTGGCCGAGGCGCCGAGAGGGACGTGCGCGGGGGCGTGGACGGTGGTGTAGACGGTCCCGGTCGAGGACTGCCCGGAGCTGTCCACGGCGGTAACGGTCACGTCGTAGGTGCCGCTCTTGGGGAATTGGGTGAAGAGCGCCGGGGCGTCGCCGGGGCAGGTGACGTCGGTGCTGCCGTCGCCGTCGGTGTCCCAGTCGAAGTGGGTGAAGTGGGCCCCCGGGGTCGGCGTCGAGCTCTTGGCGCTGAGCCAGGTCGAGAGCTTGCTGCCGATCGTGCTCTTGCCGATCACCAGCTTCTTCGCCGCCCGCGCGATCGCCAGGGTGTGGACGATCGGGGCCGGCGGCCCGCTGCCCCCGCCCGCTTCCAGCAGCTCCGGCGGCGAGCTCGCCGAGGGGTCCGCCAGCGCCGAGACTTCGCCGGCCGAGAGCGCCCGGCCGTAGACGCGGACCTCGTCGAGGTCGGCACGCAGGCTGTGCGAGCCGCACCCCGTCACCGGGTAGTCGCCGACGACGAGGTCGGGATTGGTCTGCGCGTAGGAGATCGCACCGCTGGCCGGCGTCCCGGAGCCGACCTGGTTGCCGTCGACGTAGAGGCGAACGGTCGAGCCGTCATAGGTGCCGGCGACCGCGTGCCACTGGCCGTCCCAGACGCTGGCCGCGCTCGCCGCCGGCGAGGAGTGGAAGGTCGAGCCGTCGTAGAAGTAGAACTCGAGGCCCTTGCCGCCGCCGGTGTAGAGCGCGTAGGAGGAGGGCGAGCAGGAGTCGCTGCCGCCGTCGCCGAGCACGTAGCGGTATTCGCCCGGCGCTTCGCCGGACTTGCGCCTGACCCAGGCGACGACCGTGACCGCGGTCGGCTCGAGACCGGCGTTGCCGGTCGCCCCGGCGCGCTCGCCTTCGCCGGCGAGGCTGAGGGCGCCGCCCCAGCGACCTTCGCCGGCGAGGATCGAAGCGCCGTCGAGCCCGAGATCGTTGCCGTGACCGCTGGCGTCGGGCGTCTCGCCGCCCGTTTCCTGGTCGAGGTGCCACTCGGCGAGGGGCATGTCGGCCGCGGCGCTGGCGGCCGATGCCGCCAGCGCGAACAGAGCGACGACGAGGACTGCGACGAGGCAACGAGGGCGAAACGCGGACGGGACCATCGCGAGGCAGTCTCTCAGGGGACGCCACAGGCCTGCTCCGCTCCCGCCTCTCATTCCCGGCAGCTCACAGAGCCCGAAACCGGCTCGCAACGGGGTCGCGACCGAAGTCTTTTCCCCGAATGCCGTTGACCGCTCATGGGAAACCGCCGAACATGCGCCGATGAACGCCGGAGATGCGGCCTTAGCGGGCGGGGAGCGCCTCGGTGCGCTGCGCGAGCGCGAGCGCGAGCTGGCGGTCCTGGACCGGGCCATCGACGCCGCCGCGGGCGGCGCCGGCGCGGTCGTCCTCGTCGAGGGGCCGGCCGGGATCGGCAAGACCAGCCTCCTGCGCGCCGCCTGTGCCCGCGCCGCCGGCCGCGGCCTGCGCGTGCTGGAGGCGCGCGGCGGCGAGCTCGAGCGCGACTTCGGCTTCGGCGTCGTCCGCAGCCTCCTCGCTCGCGTCATCGCCACCCGGCCGGAGGCCGAGCGGGGGACGCTGCTGGCCGGCGCCGCGGCCCTCGGCGCCGCCGTCCTCGGTGCGGTCGAGGACCCGCAGCTCGGCGCCGACCCGAGCCAGGCCGCTCTGCACGGCCTCTACTGGCTGGTCGCCAACCTCTCGGACTCCTCCCCCCTCCTCCTCGCGATCGACGACGCCCACTGGGCCGACGATCCCTCGCTGCGCTTCCTCCAGTACCTGGGGACGAGGGTCGAAGGGATCCCCGTCCTGATCCTGGTCGCCGCGCGGCCGGCGGAGCAGCTCGACGAGGTCAAGCTGCGCCTCGAGCCGCCGGTCCTGAGGCCGGCGCCGCTGAGCGAGGAGGCGAGTCGCGAGGAGGTGCGCGCGGTGCTCGGTGCCGATGTGGGCAAAGAGCTCTGCACTGCTTGCCACCGGGCGACCGGCGGCAACCCCTTCTTCCTCAGCGAGCTCCTGGTCGAGATCCAGAGCGAGGAGCCGGGGGCGGCGACGCCGGACTCGGTCGCCGAGCGCGGACCCGAGCGAATAGCCCGGAGCGTCCTCGGCCGGATCGGCCGCCTCGACCCGGCGGCGCCGCGCTTCGCCCGCGCCCTCGCCGTGCTCGGACCCGAATCGCCGCTGCGCCGCGTCGCCGGCCTGGCCGAGATCGAGCCCGGCGAAGCCTCACGGATAGCCGACCTGCTCGCCGGCACCGAGGTGGTCGCCGCCGAGCGGCCGCTGAGCTTCGTCCACCCGGTGGTCAGGACCGCGATCTACGACGACGTCCCGGCCGGCGACCGCGCCGCCCTGCACCGGGCCGCGGCCGATCTGCTCAGCGGGGAGGGCGCGCCCTCGGGGATGGTCGCCAGTCATCTGCTGGCGACCGAGCCCGGCCTGGACGAGAGCGTCGTCGCGCGACTGCGGGCTGCCGCCCGCGACGCCCAGGCACGCGGCGCCCCGGACACCGCGGCCCGCTACCTGCGGCGAGCGGTGGCGGAGCCGCCGCCAGCACCCGAGCGCGGCGCGACCCTGCTCGAGCTCGGCACCGCAGAGTTCCTCAGCGGCCAGCTCGAGGGAGCCGAGGAGCACCTCGAAGCGGCCATCGTCAGCGTCGACTCGTTCCCAGAGCGGCTGGCGGCGACGCAGCTGCTCGCCGGCCTGCTGGCGATGACGGCGCGGCCGAGCGACGGGGTCGCGGCGATCGAGGCTCGGATCGCGGAAGTCGCCGAGGACGATCCCCAGCTCGCCGCCCAGCTCGGCTCGCACGCGCTCAACTTCGCCCGGATCTCGCCGATCTCGCGCCGCTCGGTCGCCGACTGGCGCCGGCGGCTCGCCGAGCGGGTCGCCGCTGGCGACGAGGAGGATCCGCTGATCCTTGCCTCGGTCGCCGCCGACATGGCGATGGCAGGCGACCCGGTCGAGCGCATGGGAGACCTTGCCGAACGCGCCCTCGCGGCCTTCGAGCCGGCCGACTTCGCCGTCTGGTCGGGCTGGGCGCCCTACGTCGCCGTTCGCTGCCTCGGCGTCGCCGAGCGCTTCGACTTGACGCGCGAGGCGCTCGACGTGGCGATCCGCGAGACCGGCGCCGGCGGCGCCGCGCCGGGCATCTCGGTCCTCTCCTGCTACCGCTCGGAGCTGCAGATGCGGCTCGGCGAGCTGAGCGGCGCCGAGCAGGACGCCCGCACCGCGCTCGACGTCGCGGTCAGCCACGGTCCGCCGGTCGCGATCCCGGCTGCCACCGCCTGGCTCGCCGACGCGCTGACCGAGCAGGGCGAGCTGGAGCAGGCCATGGCGCTGCTGGCCAAGCCGCCGTTCGCGGCCCCCGCGGCCACGATCCCCGACGTCTACACGCTCTACATGGTGCTCGCCGTCCGCGGCCGGCTGCGGCTGGCGGAACGGCGCTTCGAGCAGGCAGCGGAGGACCTGCTCGAGCTTGGACGACGGCTGAACGAGCTGGGCGAGCTGAACCCAGCGCTGATGGCCTGGCGCCGCAACGCCGCCAGCGCGCTCGCCGCGCTCGGCGACCTCGATGGGGCGGGCGCCCTCGCCGGCGAGGAGCTGCAGCGGGCCCGCGCCTTCGGCGGCAGGCGAGCGATCGGCGCGGCGTTGCGGGTGGCCGGCGAAGTCGGGGGAGGCGAGGCCGGCCTGACGCTGCTCGAAGAGGCCGCGGCGCTGCTGAGCGAGTCGCCGGCGCGGCTGGAGCGGGCACGTTCGCTCGTCGCCCTCGGCGCCGCCCGGCGCCGAGCCGGCCAGCGGGCCGCGGCACGCGAGCCGCTGGCCGCCGGCATGGACCTGGCCGACCGCTGCGGCGCCGCGCCGCTCTCCGACCTCGCCCGCGAGGAGCTGCTGGTGATCGGCGCCCGCCCGCGCCGGCGCGCCGTCAGCGGTCGCGAGGCGCTGACCGCGAGCGAGCTGCGCGTCGCCGAGCTGGCAGCCAGCGGGATGACCAACAAGGAGATCGCCCAGTCCCTCTTCGTCACCCTGCGCACGATCGAGATGCACCTCTCCAACGCCTACCGCAAGCTCGGCATCGGCTCGCGCCAGGAACTCGGCGCGGCGCTGGGGGCCTGACCGAGAGGGCCTGACCCGCACACCTGCATGGGCAGGTAGGTGTGCGGGTCAGGCCGAATTCGGGGGGTTTGGGGAGGGAACCGAGAGCGCTGTCGACTTTGTAGCCGCTATGGGGGCTCAAAGGTCGACAGCGATTGGGGCGGCTCATCGTTCGCCACTTTGTACGGCCTATAGCCCGTACAAAGTGGCGAAGGCCGTTCGGGCACCCGCCTCCCCGCGCAGACCCGCCCCTGATTGCACACCTACCTGCCCACGGAGGTGTGCGATCAGGGGCGGGTCCCGCCGCTCCCCTAGACCCCGCTGGTGAAGAACGCCCGCAGCGCCAGGAAGAAGATGACCCCGCAGGAGACGGCCATGATGCCCATCTCGCGGCGGACGATCTGCATCGCGATCGATTCCTGGGTCTCGGCGGGGAGGGATTCGAAGTCGACCTCGCCGAGCTCGCGCTGGGCGGCGCCTACGCGGGCGCCCTCGGCGATGAAGGAGATGACGAGGGGAAGGATGCCGTAGAGGTAGTGGAGGTCTTCCGCCGGTTCGTGGTTGGTGACGACGAGCAACCCCCCCAAAAGGGCCTGAATGAAGACCGAGATCTGGGCCAGACGGAGCAAATACCAGAACGGGACACTGGGCCGATTTCGGTACCACTGGATGCCGCCGACGGCGAATGCCGCGAGGTTAAGCGCAATTAGGAGACAACCGACGGCGATGTGGAGGCCAACCATGGTCTATATCCGCCAAAAAAGGTCGGGATTCGGCTTGCTGATGCGGAAAATCACTATGTAGCAATTTGTCACAAGGTGGGTGTATAACAGCGGCTACGGGTGTCGAACCAGGGTGAACGGCCTTGGTGCGCCCGCTCCCAAGAATCTCTCCCCACCTCCCAGTGCTAAAGAGCTATCTCCCGATCCTCGTCTTCGCTTTCCTCGGGCTCACCGTTGGCGGCGTCTTCGCCTTCCTCAACCACATCATCGGGCCGAAGAAGCCGAAGCGGCCGACCGCGGCGAGCCGCCGTCAGGGCGAAGCCTACGAGTCCGGGATCCCGGTGGAGCCGGTCAAGGGCCTCAAGTTCGGGGTCAGCTTCTACCTGATCGCGATGCTCTTCATCCTCTTCGACATCGAGGTCGTCTTCCTCTACCCGGTCGGGGTGATCCTGAAGGGGGCAGACAGCGTCTTCGTCCTCGGCGAGCTGATCACCTTCATCGCGCTGCTGATGATCGCCTTCGTCTACGTCTGGCGGAAGGGAGCCCTCGATTGGAAATAGAGCGCCGCAGCTTCACGGCCCGCCAGGCCAGCGCCCGCGACATGCTGCGCGGCGACCTCGAAGGCGAGGACCTCGAGCGCTACGTGGAAGAAAAAGTCGTCACGACGACGTTCGAGAAAATGCTCAACCTGGCGCGGTCGAACTCGATCTTCCCGCTCACCTTCGGCCTCGCCTGTTGCGCGATCGAGGCGCCGATCTCGATCGTCACCGCCCGCTACGACCTCGCCCGCTTCGGCGCCGAGGCGCTGCGCGCCTCCCCGCGCCAGGCCGATCTGATCATCCTCTCGGGCCGGGTCTCGATCAAGATGGCGCCGGTCGTCCGCCGCCTCTACGACCAGATGCTGGAGCCGAAGTGGGCGATCTCGATGGGCGCCTGCTCCTCCTCCGGCGGCATGTTCGCCAACTACGCCGTCGTCCAGGGCGCCGACAAGTTCATGCCGATCGACCTCCACATCCCCGGCTGCCCGCCGCGGCCGGAGGCAGTGATGTACGGCTTCACCAAGCTGCAGCGCAAGATCCAGGGCAACCCCGACCAGGGCTGGCGCCAGCGCTACAACGCGGTCGGCACCGAGGAGTGGGCCCGCGGCGGCCCGGCCTCGACGCCGAGCCCCGAGGCGGCCGAGGCCTACCTCGCCGCCAGGGAGATGTCCCTTGCCTGACGCACCCGGGCTGGAGCTGATCCGGGGCGAAATCGAGCGCGACCACCCCGGCGCGGTGACCTCCACCTCCTTCGACCGCGAACAGGCAGCGCTGCTGGTCGACCCCGCGCAGCTGATCGCCGTCCTCACCTGGCTGCGCAACACCCCCGGCCAGGGCTACCGCTTCCTCTCCAGCCTGCACGCCGCCGATTACCTGCCGGCCGAGCCCCGCTTCGGCGTCCACTACGAGCTGATCAACCGCGAGCGGGTCGAGCGGATCCGGGTCAAAGCGATGCTGAGCGATCCGGGCGACGGCTCCCTCCCCCAGCTCGACTCCTGCGTCGAGCTCTTCCCCACCGCCAATTTCCAGGAGCGCGAAGTCTTCGACTTCTTCGGGATCGAGTTCCGGGGGCACCCCGAACTGACCCGGATCCTGCTCCCCGAGGACTACGTCGGCTGGCCCCAGCGGCGCGACTTCCCGGTCGGCGGCGAGCCCGTCACCTTCACCTACAACGAGCGCAACTATGGCTGAGCACGAGGTCAGAGAGGCGATCGCCTTCGAGGACGCGGCCGCGCTCACCACCGCCGACCTCACGGGCGAGCTGAGCGAGGACCGCACGACCGAGCTGATGACGGTCAACATCGGCCCGCACCACCCGGCGACGCACGGCGTCCTGCGCCTCGTCGTCGACCTCGAAGGCGAGGTCGTGCGCGACCTCAAGCCGGTGATCGGCTACGTCCACACTGGGATCGAAAAGTCCTGCGAGGACAAGAGCTACTGGAAGGTCATCCCCTTCGTCGAGCGGATGGACTACGTCTCCTACTTCTTCCAGATGCAGGCCTACTGCGGCGCGGTCGAGCAGCTGGTCGGGCTCGAGATCCCGCCCCGCGCCAAGTACCTGCGCACCCTCTTCCTCGAGCTCAACCGGATTCACAGCCACCTGGTCTGGCTCGGCACCACGGCGCTCGACCTCGGCGCGATCTCGATGCTCTGGTACTGCTTCCGCGAGCGCGACCGGATCCTCGACCTGTTCGAGATGGCGGCAGGTCAGCGCATGCACACCCGCTACTTCCAGGTCGGCGGCGTGATCGAGGACATCCCGCTCGGCTTCGAGCAGAAGTGCCGTTCCTTCGCCGAAGACATGCCGGTCCGCGTCGGCCAGTACGAAGCGCTGCTCGACCGCAACGAGGTCTTCCTGCAGCGGACCAAAGGCGTCGGCATCGTCGATCGCGAGCGGCTGCTCGACCTCGGCGTCACCGGCCCGCTGCTGCGCGCCGCCGGCGAGCCCTGGGACCTGCGCAAAGCGACGCCGTACCTCGTCTACCCGGAGCTGGACTTCAAGATCCCGGTCGGCACCGTCGGTGACAACTACGACCGCTACCGCGTCCGCGTCGCCGAGATGGTCGAGTCGGCGAAGATCGTCGCCCAGTGCCTCGACGCCCTGCCCGAGGGGCCGTTCATCGCCGAGGACCGCAAGTACGTGCTGCCGCCGCGCTCGGAGCTCTCGACCTCGATGGAGTCGCTGATCCACCACTTCAAGCTCGTCACCGAGGGCTTCCGGGTCGAGGCCGGCGAGGTCTACAACGCGATCGAGTCCCCGCGCGGGGAGCTCGGCTGCTACGTCCTCGCCGACGGCTCCTCGAAGCCCGCCCGCGTCCACTTCCGCGACGCCTCCTTCGTCAACCTGCAGTCCTTCGCCGACATGGCGGCCGACAGCTACATCGCCGACATGATCTGCAGCCTCGGCATGCTCGACCCGATCCTCGGGGGCGTCGACCGATGAGCCCCGTCGACGGTCCGGGGATCTTCAACCCGAACCTGCCGGTCGACCGGGCCGTGACCGAGGGCCGGGTGCCGCCGCGCGCCGAGGAGCAGATCCCCGAGCTGCACGAAGTCGGCTGCCCCGAGGAGCTGCGCGAGCGGATCGAGACCCTGATGTCGCGCTACCCGGACCGCAAATCGGCCTCGATCCCGGCGCTGTGGGCGGTGCAGGAGCGCTACGGCTGGTGCACGCCGGAGGGGATCCGCCAGGCGGCTGCGGTGATGCGGGTGACGCCGGCCTACCTCGAGTCCGTCGCCAGCTTCTACGACCTGCTGCACACCGATCCGGTCGGTACCCACCGGATCGAGGTCTGCACCAACATCAGCTGCTGGATGCGCGGCGGCGACGAGCTGCTCGACGCCTTCAAGACGGCGGCCGAGGGCCAGGACGCCGAGTTCTTCGTCACCGGCTTCGAGTGCCTCGGCGCCTGCGACATCGCGCCGATGGCCTCGATCGACCAGCGCTACTACGGGCCGCTGGAAGCGGCCGAGGCGCAGACCGCGATCGACCAGCTCAAGGCCGGCGAGGAGGTCCTGCCGGCGAAGGACCTGCTGAAGCGGCCGCTCGCCGCCGACCTTCCCGGAGGCTCGAATGGCTGATCCGCGCGAGACCCGCATCCTCCTCGACAAGGCCGAGGACCCGGCGCTGGCAACGCTCGAGGGCTACAAGCGCCTCGTCGGCGGCTACGCGACGCTGGAGCAGGCCTACCGCTCGATGGAGCAGGACGAGGTCCTCAAGGAGCTCGAAGACTCCGGCCTGCGGGGCCGCGGCGGCGCTGGCTTCTCGATGGGCAAAAAGGCGAGCTTCCTCCCCCGCGGCGAAATGGCGAAGTACCTCTGCTGCAACGCCGACGAGTCCGAGCCCGGCGCCTTCAAGGACCGCGAGCTGATGCAGCGCAACCCGCACCAGCTGATCGAGGGGATCGCGATCGCCGCCCTCGCCGCCGACGCCGGCCACGCCTTCATCTTCATCCGCGGCGAGTACGACGCCCAGGCCGACGTCCTCGACCGCGCGGTCGCGGAAGCGTACGAGGCGGGCTATCTCGGCAAGGACATCCTCGGGTCACATCGCGACCTGGAGCTGGTCGTCCATCGGGGAGCGGGCGCCTACATCTGCGGCGAGGAGACGGCGCTGCTCGACGCGCTCGAGGGCAAGCGCGGCAACCCGCGACTGAAGCCTCCCTTCCCGGCCGTCCAGGGCCTCTACGGCGGGCCGACGCTGATCAACAACGTCGAGACGCTCTCCAACGTGCCGCGGATCGTCGCCAACGGCGCCGACTGGTTCAAGGGCTTCGGCACCGAGCAGTCGCCCGGGACCAAGGTCGTCTCGATCTCCGGCGGCGTCCGCCGCCCCGGCAACTTCGAGGTCGAGCTGGGGATGCCGCTGCGTGAGCTGATCTACGGCCTCGCCGGCGGCCCTGAACCCGGCCACGAGGTCAAGGCCTTCTACCCCGGCGGCTCCTCCTCGCCGGTCCTCACCCCGGCCGAGCTCGACCTCCCCTACAGCTTCGAGGCGATGGCCGAGGCGGGCTCGATGCTCGGCTCGGGCTCGATCATCGTCGCCGACGACCGCGTCTCGATCCCGCACATGGCGCTGCGCACGGCGCGCTTCTACCACCACGAGTCCTGCGGCAAGTGCACCCCCTGCCGCGAGGGCACCAACTGGACGGTGAAGATGCTGGAGCGGGTCGTCCGCGGCGAGGCGACGCCGATGGACCTCGACATCATCAGCTCGGTCCAGCAGAACATCATGGGCCACTGCCTCTGCGTGCTCGGCGACTCGATGGCGATGCCGGTCTCGGCGATGGTCAACAAGTTCCGGCCCGAGTTCGAGGAAGTGATCGCCAACGCGGGTCTCGACCCCCACGCCGTGGTCGATGCTCCGCCGGAGCTACTGGGGGCCTCGACGTGAGCCCCGAGCAGCGCAGCGTCACGATCACTGTCGACGGCCGCGAGATCGAGGCGGTCGAGGGCGAGATGCTGCACGACGCCGCCCGCAAGGGCGACGTCGAGATCCCGGTCTTCTGTTACGAACCGAAACTCGGCGACCCGGTCGGCGCCTGCCGCATGTGCCTGGTCGAGATCGAGGGGATCCCGAAACTGCAGACCTCCTGCTCGACCCCGGTCCGCGACGGGATGGTCGTCCACACCCGCACCGAGCAGGTCAAGCACGCGCAGAGCGCGGTGGTCGAGTTCCTGCTCGTCAACCACCCGCTCGACTGCCCCGTCTGCGACAAGGGCGGCGAGTGCCCGCTGCAGGACATCACCCAGGGCTGGGGCCCGGGCCAGTCGCGGGTGATCGACGAAAAGCGCCACTTCCAGAAGCCGATCGAACTCTCGCCGCTGGTCGCGATCGACCGCGAGCGCTGCATCCTCTGCTACCGCTGCGTCCGCTTCAGCCAGGAGGTCTCCGAGGACGCGCAGCTGCAGCTGCTGGAGCGCGGCGACCGCACCTTCGTCGGCACCTTCGACGACCGCCCCTACGTCGGCCCCTTCCACGGCAACATCACCGACATCTGCCCGGTCGGGGCGCTGACCAGCTACACCTACCGCTTCCGCGCCCGGCCGTGGGACATCGAGCAGGCGGGCTCGGTCTGCACGCTCTGCCCGAGCCAGTGCAACGTCAGCTTCACCGTCCGCGACGAGAAGGTGAAACGGGTCCTCGCCCGCGACAACCACGACGTCGACGACGGCTGGCTCTGCGACAAAGGCCGCTACGGCTTCGAGATGTTCAGCGCCGAGGAGCGGGTGACCGAGCCGCGCTTCAAAGGCGGCACCAAGGTCGAGTGGGAGAAAGCGATTGCCCGCGCCGCCGAGGGGCTGCGCAAGGCCGGCGCCGGCAAGGTCGCGGCGCTGGTCGGCGACGCCTCCAACGAGGAGGCCTTCCTGGTCCAGAAGCTGCTGCGCGAGGCGCTCGGCTCGGCGCACGTCGACTCGCGGCGCGCCGGTGGGCCAGGCCGCGACACGATCGTCGCCCTCTCGCAGCCGAACCTGACCGCCAAGGTGCGCGAGATCGACGACGCCGACGCGATCCTCGTCCTCGGCACCGACCCGCTGCACAGCAGTCCGATCCTCGACCTGCGGGTGCGCAAGGCGATCCGCCGCAACGGCGCCCGCCTGGTCGTCGCCACCGAGCGGCCGACCGCGCTCGACGGCGGCGCCGAGGCGATCGCCCGCTACGCGCCGGGCGATGCGGCCGTCTTCGTCGACGAGCTGGTCAAGGCGCTTCGCGGCGAGGAGAACGTCGCGACGCCGCTGGCCGAGACGCTGAAGGAGGCCGAGAAGGTCGTCGTCCTCTGGGGCGAGCGGATCGGTGATTTCGCACAGAGCGGGCTGCTCAACCTCGCCGGGGCGCTGAAGATCGCCGAGACCGGGGGCGCCGGCCTGCTCGAAGTCCCCGACTTCTCCAACGCCCGCGGCCTGCGCGAGGCGGGCTGCCTGCCCGACGCCGGCCCGGGCCTCTCCGAGGTCGCCGTGCCGGGCAAGGGCACCGAGGAAATCCGCGCCGGCTTGGAGTCGGGCGAGATCGAGGGCCTCGTCCTCGTCGGCGTCGACCCGCTACGCGACTTCCCCGACACCGCCGCCTGGGACAACGCGCTCAACGCGGCCAAGTTCGTCGTCGCCTTCTCGACCTTCGCCACCGCGACCGCCGCCAAGGCCGACGTCCTCTTCCCGCTCGAGACCCACGCCGAGAAAGACGGCACCGTCACCCACGCCGACGGGCGGCTCCAGCGCGTCCGGCCGAGCGCCGGCCGGCCGGGCGACATCCGCCCCGGCTACCTCGTCCTCAGCGAGCTGGCTGAGGCCTTGGGTCTCGAGACCGGCATTTGGTCCCGACCGTCAGCCTTCGAGGCGCTGACGGCGGCGGTGCCTTTCTACGGGTCGATCAGCGACTCCGACATCGGCGGCAAGGGGATTCGTTGGCAGGAGACGGCAGGAGCCGAGAGAGTTCCAGCGTCTGCGGGGGCTTCCGGGGAGGGGTCCCCAGACGCCCTTCGGGCTGGAGTGTCTGGGGACCCCTCCCCGAAATCCCCCAATGGCACGGGGGCAACTTCACTGCTGCTCGGGACCTACCGGGACCTCTGGGCGGGGCCGATTACGGAGCTGAACCCGCCGTTGAAATTCCTTGCACCGCAGCAGCGGCTCGAGATCTCCGAAGCTGACGCCGAGGGACTGGGGCTGGTCGCTGGCGACAAGGTGCGGATCGGCCAGAACGGGAGCTCCGTCGAGGCGAGCGTCGTTGTCAAGGAGCGCGTGCCGGCGGGGATTTGCTTCCTAGCTGAGGGCATCGCCGAGGGCAACGCCAACTCGCTGCTCAACGGCGGGCCGGTGCGGGTTGGGATCACAAAGCTTTCTGAGGTGCCCGCGTGATCCCGATCGCCGACACCCAGTTCGTCGAAGCGACCTGGATCATGATCGTCAAGTCGCTGGTGATCTTCGCGATCATCTTCGGCATCCTGCCGATCCTGACCGTGGTCGAGCGCAAACTGATCGGCCGCTTCCAGCATCGCTACGGCCCCAACCGGGTCGGGCCATTCGGCCTCCTGCAGCCGCTTGCCGACGTCGGCAAGCTGATCTCCAAGGAGTCCTTCCGGCCCGAAAACGCGGTCTCGACCCTGTTCATCCTCGGTCCGCTGCTGCCGGTCCTCTCCGGCGTCCTCGCCCTCGCGATCATCCCCTGGGGCAACGTCCAGGACGGCGTCGGGCTCTACGGGATCGACGTCCCGATCGGGATCCTCTACTTCTTCGCCGTCGGCTCGATCGCCTTCTACGGCCTGCTGCTGGGCGGCTGGTCCTCGGGCTCCAAATACAGCCTGCTCGGGGCGATGCGCTCGGCTGCACAGCTGATCTCCTACGAGGTCTCGATGGGGCTGGCGCTGCTCGGCGTGATCATGATGAGCGGCTCGCTCTCGCTCGTCGACGTGGTCGAAGCGCAGGGCAAGATCTGGTACGTCGTCCCCCAGATCGTCGGCTTCCTGATCTTCATGCTGGCCGGCTTCGCCGAGACCAACCGCACCCCGTTCGACATGCCCGAGGCCGACGCCGAGCTGGTCCAGGGCTTCATGACCGAGTACGGCGGCATGCGATTCGGCTCCTTCCTGCTGGTCGAATACATGGAGATCCTGGTCGTCTCCGGGATCGCCGCGGCGATGTTCCTCGGCGGCTGGATGGGCCCCGGCCCCGGCTGGCTGGACCCGATCTGGATGCTGGTCAAGATGCTGGCGCTGGTCCTCGTCTTCATCTGGGTGCGGGCGACGCTGCCGCGCCTGCGCTACGACCAGCTGATGACCCTCGGCTGGAAAATCCTGCTGCCGCTGGCGACGCTCAACGTCGTCGTCACCGCGGTCCTGGTGGTGACGACGTGAGTGGCGCGTTTGTATCGCATAGCGATGCTTTCGCGCCACGGAAGGGTCGGCCATGACCTTTGACCCGAAGAGCGCTCCGTATCTCGACTCCGGCGACGTGGTCGAGGTCCAGCGCGGCCCCGAGCCGGGCGGCGTCGGCGGCGCCTACCGCGCCTTCGGCGAGACCCTGCGCGGGCTGAAGACGACGATGGCGCGGCTGATCGAGGGCCCGATGACGATCGAGTACCCCGAGGAGAAGACCCCGGTCTACCCGCGCTTCCGCGGCCGCCACAAACTGCACCGCTTCGAGGACACCGGGCACGAGAAGTGCGTCGGCTGCTCGCTCTGCGCCGCCGCCTGCCCGGCCGACTGCATCCGCGTCGTCGCCGCCGAGAACGACCCCGAGCACCGCGTCTCCTCCGGTGAGCGCTACGCGGCGGTCTACGAGATCAACCTCTCGCGCTGCATCTTCTGCGGCTACTGCGAGATCGCCTGCCCGTTCGACGCGATCACGATGGGCCACGACTACGAGATGGCCGACTACGACCGCGGCGACCTGATCTTCACCAAGGAGATGCTGCTGGCCGAGCCGATCGAGCGCACCCCGCTCAAAAACGAGGGCGAAGGGCTCGAGGACGCCTGATGGAAGCCGTGATCTTCTTCCTCGCCGCGATCGGCGCGATCGCCGGAGCGATCGGCGTCGTCGCTCTGCAGAACCCCTTCTACAGCGTGCTGGCGCTGGTAGTCCACCTGTTCTCGCTGGCGGCCCTCTTCCTGCTGCTGACCGCGGCCTTCATCGCCGCCGCCCAGGTCGTCGTCTATGCCGGCGCGGTGATGGTGCTCTACGTCTTCGTCGTCGCCTACGTCGGCGGCGGCGGCGAGCCGGTCGAGGACCCGATCCACGGCCAGCGCTTCCTCGGCATCCTCGTCGTCTCCTTCCTCTTCGTCGAGCTCTCCGCCGCGATCCTCTCCTCCGCCCTCAAGGCCCTCGACACCCACGGCCCCGACGTCCCAGCTGGATTCGGAGACCCGGCGGCCATCGGGAATTTGCTGCTTGAAAAGTTCCTGCTGCCCTTCGAGGCTTCGTCGATCCTGCTGCTCATCGCCGCGGTCGGGGCGATCGTCCTGGCAGCCCGCCGTCGTGAGGGAGCCGTCCCATGAACATTTCGTGGTACATCGTCCTCAGCGCGCTCCTGTTTGGAATCGGCGCGGTCGGCATCCTGGTCAGGCGCAGCCCGATGGTGATCCTGCTCTGCCTCGAGCTGATGCTGAACGCCGGCAACCTGGCGCTGGTCGCCTTCAGCCGCGAGGTCGGCAACGGGCAGGGCCAGGTCTTCGCCCTCGTCGTCATGGTCGTCGCCGCCTGCGAGGTCGTCGTCGGCCTCGGCCTGATCGTCGCCATCTTCCGCCGCAAGCTGCCGCTCAACGTCGACGACCTGAGAGAGCTGAGGGGTTAAGTGAGCGCTACCTCCTGGGCCTGGCTGGTCCTGCTCTTCCCCCTGCTCGGCTCGATCGCGATCGCGCTCAGCTTCCGCGCCACCCCGCCGAAGCTCGCCGGCGCGATCGGCACCGCGGCGATCGCCCTCGCCTTCGCCTGCGGCATCGCGACGCTGATCAGCCTGCTCGGCGAATCGCCCGACGCCCGCCACCACGCCTCCTCGCTGTGGGAATACGCCAGCGTCGCCGGGCTGCAGATCAAGCTCGGGATCTACGTCGACCCGCTCTCGGTCTTCATGGTCCTGATCGTCACCGGCGTCTCGACCCTGATCCACCTCTACTCGTTCGGCTACATGCAGTCCGACGAGGGCTACCACCGCTTCTTCAGCTACCTCAACTTCTTCGTCTTCTCGATGCTGCTGCTGGTCCTCGCCGGCAACTTCGTCCTCCTGATCGTCGGCTGGGCCTTCGTCGGCTTCGCCTCCTACGCGCTGATCAGCTTCTGGTACCGGCGCACGACCGCGACCAAGGCGGGGATGAAGGCGTTCGTGATCAACGTCGTCGGCGACATCGGCCTGGTCCTCGCCGCCTTCCTGATCTTCCGTGAGCTCGGCACCTTCGAATACGGCGAAGTCTTCGCCAAGGCGCCGCACGTCTTCCACACGAACCAGTGGACGATCACCGCGATCTGCCTGCTGCTGCTGGTCGGTGCCTTTGCCAAGTCGGCGCAGCTGCCGCTCCACACCTGGCTCCCGGACGCGATGGAGGGCCCGACGCCGGTCTCCTCGCTGATCCACGCGGCGACGATGGTGACCGCCGGCGTCTACCTGATCGCCCGCACCCACGCCCTCTTCCTGCTCGCCCCGACCGCCGCCGACATCGCCGCCTTCGTCGGCCTGGCGACGCTGCTGGTCGCCGGCACGATCGCCCTGGTGATGACCGACCTCAAGCGCGCGATCGCCTACTCGACGATGAGCCAGATCGGCTACATGGTCGTCGGCGTCTCGATCGGCGCCTACAGCGCCGGCATGTTCCACCTGATGACCCACGCCTTCTTCAAGGCGCTCCTGTTCATGGCCGCCGGCTCGATCATCGCCGCGATGGCCAACGAGCAGAACATCGACAAGATGAGCGGCTTCGGCAAGGCGATGCGGTTCACCTCGATCACGATGCTCTGCGGCGGCCTCGCCCTCGCCGCCTTCCCGGGCACCTCGGGCTTCTTCTCCAAGGACGAGATCCTCGCCTACGCCCACGCCCGGGGCGGGATGTACGACATCTTTCAGATCCTCGGCTACTTCG
>Ga0335070_10000182_pt1:5000-72020 | contig 72020 bp, 59 predicted proteins | sample Lox_Sample_13_FD_206722 | JGI IMG/M metagenome (GOLD analysis project Ga0335070, IMG submission 206722) | Soil microbial communities from Loxahatchee National Wildlife Refuge, Florida, United States - Lox_Sample_1.3 | ecosystem: Environmental > Terrestrial > Soil > Wetlands | place... | reverse complement strand
GCTTCGTGATCCGGTCGCGGTCGAGAGGTTGGTCGCTCACGAGTCGCCAGCGTGATCCCCTCGATCCCGAATTTCAAGAACTTGCCTCTATGAGATGAGGGGATCATTCAGGGGGGGCCCTGCATCCGGAGTTCGCCATTGCTACTGTTGCCCGTGCCTCCGCGGCCAGCCCAGCGAGGGTGTCGAACGCTACCCGCGTGCGAAGCTGGTAGAGGGCCGCTGCCATGATCCCGACGGTCGCAGTGATGGCCCACGAAGCGACTCTGCGGCGCTCGAGTGTAATGGCGTCTCCCGGTGTGGCGCTCCCAGCGCGACTAGGCCGGCACCTGACCAGAGCTGGTGGCAACCGCCGCGGACGGCGTCTGCTGGGTGGCGCTCTGGGTGTCAGAGATCTGGGCGACGAAGGCGCCGAGGAGGATGGCCAGGAAGGCCACTACCGCGAGGTCACGCAGGCGACCAGGAAGGGCCCCCTGAGGAGTAAAAGGGAGCCTGCGCTATCGTCCGCCGCGTGAACGCCCCTGGACCCCCAAGCAGCGCGCGCAGCCGGGCGAGGAGCGCGCGGGCCGCGATCCCGCCAGAGCGCCATAGGCCGCCCGAATGGGGCCAACCCGTCATGCCGAAGGTTCGCCACGGGCAGAAAGCCTCAGCATTTGTCTCCAGGAGGTGCGCCATGGCCAAGTATCTTGTGCAGTTCACCTACACCGACGAGGGAATGAAGGGGCTTATCCGTGAGGGAGGCTCAAAGAGGCGGGAGGCCCTTGAGCAAGCGGTCAAGAGCGTGGGCGGAAAGATCGAGGCGTTCTACTTCGCCTTCGGCGAGTCCGACGGCATCGCTATCGTGGAAGGCGCCTCACCCGCTCCCGATCCGGGCCTGATCTCCGTGCTGCTCGCCATCAGTGCCAGCGGGGCCGTCCGGCTCAAGACCACAATCCTCATCACTCCTGAGGACATGGATCAGTCCGTGAAGAAGAGCCCCTCGTATCGCCCGCCGGGGAAGTAGGCGGGGGAGTCTGACATTTGATGCTCGCCTTCTGAGGCCGAGCTGCAGGCGTTCCCTCGCCCGGCCTCGCACAACGCGCCAGGATGCCCCAGGAACGGCGCGCCGGGCCGGGCTTGCAGTCGACCACCCTGGTCCGCTGAGCCGGATGCCGACTCCTTGCGCTCCGCGAGCGCCGAGAATGGCACCATCCGGGCTTCTCGAGCGAATTGCGTGCTTCGTTGACGAGAATCTGGAAGGACACGGAGGCAAAAGGAGGACGTGCTCTGAACGAGGCTACCTCTGCGGTTTGCGTTGTTGTGGAGTTTTCCTCTAGCAGATGAAGGCGCAGCTGCAGGAGCCTCCTGCAGGTGGTGAGCCCCCGCAGGTCAAGCCATCTCTCCGGGCCGGGCGCGGTGGGCCGTCTCGCTGTCTCTGGAAGCGGCCGGTGCGCGCGGCGCCAGGTCCTCCGCGGACAGGCCAAGTCCTACGGCGCCCGCCTCGAGCCAGGCGTGCTGGCCACCGAGCACCGACCTCCCGAGCTCGTAGTCGGTCGCATCGGAATTGTGCCGAAGGTCCTGGAAAAGAGCTTTCACCTTGCGGGCGGATGCGGCGGCGAAGCGCTCGGCGAGGGTCAGCTCTTCGGCGGCGCTTGGACCGCCGACGCGGGCCGTCGTCGCGGCCCGCGAGACGACCGCAGCGATGGCGAGGAGTTCGTTTGCGACATTGACAATCCGGAAGAGGAAGGCCTGCCTCTTCGCGAGCCCGGACCCATGCGCGACGATTCCGTGGAACAACTGGCGGGCGAGCCTTCTGCTGGAGCGTTCGACGAAGCGCATGGGGCCGCCGAGCCTGCCCAACCTGCGGAAGCGGAACGGGTTGGCGACTCCTCGCAGCCACAGCCCCAGATACCAGGTGACGTAGAACCAGGCGATTCCCGGCGCCGCTGCGATCTTCTTGCTGGCCTTTGCCTTTGGATCGAGGAGAACGGCGGAGACCTGCAGGTGCTTTCTCACCGCCTCCCGGGCCATGAAGAGGTGCATGATCTCCGAAGAACCCTCGGTGATCAGACTGCCGCGAGCGTCGCGCAGCCAGCGCTCCACCGCGACTCCGGCCTCGCCCCGGGCCTCGAGCGACGACTTCTTCTCGTAGCCGCGGCCGCCCCGGATCTGCATCGTCTCGTCGCAGATCTGCCATCCCTTGACGGAATTCCACTCCTTAGCAGCAGCCGCTTCGAGACGGATGTCGTACCCCCTTCTGTCGGCGAGCGCGTGGGCGAGGTCCGAGAGCGACTCCATCGCGTACGTGGTAGCCGCGATCCACGCGAGCTTGTGCGCGATGGCCTCGTGACGCCCGATCTCCGTACCCCACTGAGCCCGGATCGAGGCCCACTTCCTGTCGAGCTCCAGGGCCACCTTGGCCGCACCCACGAGGGCGGCGGGGATGGAAAGCCTCCCAGCATTCAGGGTGGCAAGCGCGATCTTGAGCCCGCGCCCTTCCTCGCCGATCAGGTTTTCGCGCGGCACCTTCACCCGGTCGAAGTGCAGGGCCGCATTCGAGAGCGCGCCAACCCCCAGGAAGCGCGAGCGGTGCACGACCTCGACGCCCGGCCACTTGGTCTCGACAACGAAGGCGCTGATGGCGCCGCTCTTGGGATCGCGGGCCATCACCACCAGGATCTCGGCGATGGTGCCGTTCGTGCACCAGAGCTTGGAGCCGTTCAGGACGTAGTGCGTGCCGTCCGGAGAGAGCTCGGCGGTCGCCGATAGGCGCGCCGGGTCCGATCCGGCGAGGGCCTCGGTGAGTGCAAAGCCCGAGATGGCGCCGCGGGCGCAACGGGGCAGGTAGCGCTTCTTCAGCTCCTCCGAGCCAAAGAGAATGAGGGGGCGGGGGACGCCGATGGATTGATGAGCCGAGAGCAGCGCCGTCAGGTTCGCATCGCGGCTGCCGAGGAGCTTCATGATCCGGCCGTACTCGACGTGGTTGAAGCCGAGCCCGCCATACTCGGTCGGGACTCTCATCCCGAAGGCGCGCATCCGGCGCAGCTCGTCCAAAATCTCGGCCGGGTATTCGCCGCCTTTGTCGATTGCGTCCGCGTCTACCTTCTCGGCGAGGAAGCGCCGGACCTCTCCCTCGAAGCGCAAGAACTCCGGGCGCTCCGCGGCGAGCTCGCGTAGCGGGTAGGGATGGATGACGTGGAAGTGGCACCGGCCCATGAAGAGGTCGCGAAGGAACCCTTCGCCATGCCAGTCGGCCTCGCGTGCCGCTTCAGCGACTTCGCGCGCAGGGCCAGAGTCGTATTTGTGCCTGGTCCTAGCCTCGGCCATCTCGCGCTCCCATCCCGATGGCGATGCCCGAGCGCGCGCGCCAGCCATCCGAACGGAGCTCGAGTCAGTCAAGTCCGCGAGCGCGAAGGCCAGCTGATTCTGCGCTCCCGGTGGAAAGCCGGGAAGTACCCGCGCGAGACGCAAAGATGCCTCTCGCGAACCTCGCCGCGTGCGACCTTTGGCTGCTGGCAGCCGTCAGCCACATGTCTCGCCGAATGGACGCTGCGCTTTTGCCGACCGTAGAGACGCCGTCACGAGCGGGGCGCCCCGATCAGACGGGCCCGCGGGCACCGTTGTGGAATGCGGACCTCTATTGCCGGTGGACCGGAAGGGGTTACCCAATTGGCACTGACGTCTGCGAGCGAAAGGTGAGCCCGAAGTGTGAAAATGGAGCCGTCGCCAGCATGGCTGCGATCGTCTTGTCCGACTCCCGCGGTGAAACTGGAGGCGTCTATGCGCGAACCTGCTTTGTTGGGGAAGCCCACCGAACATTCCCAACTTGACACGGTTCTGGCCCGGTTGCGGGCGAACGCGGCCAGTTTCGCGCGCCTGCCCATCGCCGACAAGATTGCCCTGGCTCAGTCGATGCTCGAAGGATACGTGAGGATTGCGGAACCGTCGGTGTACGCGGCCTGTGCGGCCAGGGGAATTCCACTAGGCACGCGAGTCGAGGGCGAAGAGTGGTTCACAGGGCCCTGTGCGGTCATCCGGTTCCTCCGGCTCAACGCGGAGGCGCTGCGCCAGATCGACCGCGATGGCACGACACGCGTCGGCGCGGTGGGCTCCACCGTGGACGGACGCGAGAAGGTCCAGATCGCTCCTCTCTCTACCCTCGACGGAATGCTGTTCCCGGGCATCACGGCAGAAGTTCACCTCGAGGCCGGAGCGAAGGCGGGCGAACGCGCCCCATTCTATCGGAAGCCGGATCACGACGGACGCGTGGCGCTAATCCTCGGCGCCGGGAACATGGACTCGCTCTCGCCCATGGACGTGGCCACTAAGATGTTCAACGAAGGCAAGGTCTGTGTCCTCAAGGTGAGTCCAGTCAATGCGCACATGGGTCCGTACCTCGAGGAGGCTTTCGGCGATCCCATTCGCCGTGGCTATCTTGCCGTCGTGTATGGCGGCCCTTCGGAGGGCGAGTACCTCTGTAAGCATCCGGCGGTCGATGAGATCCACATTACAGGCTCGGACAAGACTCATGACCAAATCGTCTGGGGACCTGCCGGACCGGAGCGTGCCGAGCGGATGGCGCGCAACCGCCCCCTCCTCGACAAGCCCATCACCAGTGAGCTTGGCAACGTGTCTCCGGTACTCATCGTGCCGGGCCCGTACTCGAAATCGGACCTCGCGCACCTTGCCGAAAACATCGCCGGCCAGGTAACCGCCAATGCATCCTACGCTTGCAACTCGGGCAAGATGCTCATCACCGCCCTGGGATGGCAACAGCGGGCCGAGCTCCTCGAGGGGGTGGGGCGCGTCTTCGCGGGCGTGCCGGCTCGTCGCGCCTACTACCCGGGGTCGGAGCAGCGGTACGCCTCGCTCACCGAAAGTCGTCGTGACCTACGGAAGTTCGGGGGAAGCGAGGGCGCACTACCGTGGACTATCGTTGCCGGCCTCGATCCCAGCGCCGCTACGGACAAGGCATGGGTGACGGAGCCCTTCTGCTCGATCCTGTCGGAGACCAGCGTCGGCTCCCCGAGCGATCCTGCCGACTACCTGGAGCGGGCAGTGGCGTTCACGAGCGAACGGCTTTGGGGCACCCTGAGCGCGACCATATTCATCCACCCGAGGACGGCGGCCGACCCGAGGGTTGCCAAGGCGCTTGAACACGCCATCGTCAACCTCGAGTACGGTACCGTTGGCATCAACCTATTTCCGTGGCTCGTGGCTGGTATGGGCAACGCTCCCTGGGGTGCGCACCCCGGTTCCACTCTCTCTGATATTCAGAGCGGGCGTGGATTCGTACACAACTCCCAGATGTTGGCGCACGTCGAGAAGACCGTAGCACGCGCGCCGTTCCGCGCCTTCCCTAAGCTCATCTACCTGCCGAGCCATAGGACCCTGCAAACGCTCGGACGTCGCTTCACCTACTTCCAAGCGTCGGAAAGCCTGTATCGGTTGCCGGGCGTCATTGCATCTGCCCTCCTCGCGTGAAAGCGTCACCTGCAAAGAAGGCCGATCCTCCACATAGGTGACCGAGGATGGTGTGCTCCCGGACGTGCGGCGCGGCCGGGCCTTCCGCTCCATGGACCCCGGATATGGCCGGCGACGCCCGCACCCAAGGTCCCTGTCGATGCCCGGACGGTGCCCGGCGCGCAGGCCAAGGTCGGATAGAAGGCGGCTGAAAAGCCCGCTTACGACCCAGCTGGTTGTTGGTCAGGCTCCTCCCTGACAATACGACGAGAGCGTCGCGCGAGTCTCGCACCGGCGCGGCGACAGGCGCGATACGTCGCGGCCGCTCAGCCCCCTTCGAAGTGGCCAAGGACGGCAGCGCGAGGAACGACGAGAGAAACCCATGCCCGTTGGCACGCTGGAGACGGATTATCTCGTCGTTGGCGCCGGCGCTGCCGGCATGGCATTCGCGGACACGCTCGTCACGGAGAGCGAAGCCCAGGTTCTGATGGTGGACCGACGAGTCGGGTCCGGCGGACACTGGAACGATGCCTACGCCTTCGTCCGTCTGCACCAGCCGTCGATGTACTACGGTGTCAACTCGATGCCGCTCTGCTGCGGCACGGTCGAACCGAGCGGACGTGAAGTTGGCATGTACGGTCGTGCGAGCGGCGTTGAAATCTGCGCCTACTACGATCGTGTCCTGCGCGAGCGGCTGATTCCTTCGGGCCGAGTCCGCTTCCTTCCGCAGTGCGATTACGTCGGGAACCATCGCATTGTCTCCCGGCGTTCGGGTGAAACGTTCGACGTAAAGGTCCGGAGGAGGCTTGTCGACGCCACGTATCTCTCGCCGTCCATCCCCGCCAGCACACCCCCCCCTTTCGATGTCGGCACCGGTGCGTCAGCGGTGCCCGTCAACGAGCTTGCGCATTTCGCCGAGTCGCCGGAGCGGTTCGTCATCGTCGGCGCTGGCAAGACTGCGATGGACGCGTGCGTGTGGCTACTCGAGAATGGTGTGGGTCCCGAGGACATTCAGTGGATCAAGCCCCGCGAGGCGTGGCTGCTCAATCGCACGTATTTCCAGCCGGGCGACCTCGTCGGCGGGATGCTCGAGGGCATCGCGCGACAGATGGAGGCCGCTTCTCGCGCGACGTCCATCGACGATCTCTTCGATAGGCTCGAGGCCGCCGATCAGGTTCGGCGGGTCGACCAGGGCGTACGGCCCACGATGTACAAGCTCGCCACCATCGCCGATTGGGAAATCGATCTCCTGCGCCGCATCCAGAATGTCGTTCGGCTCGGGCGCGTCCGTCGACTCGAACGCGATAGGATCGTGCTCGACCACGGTACCATTCCTACGCGTTCTGCCCATCTGCACGTGCACTGCGCGGCGGATGGCCTACGGCGCCCTGCGCCCCTTCCGATCTTCCAAGCTGAGCGCATCACCCTACAGCCCGTCCGCTCCGGCCTCGTTCCATTCAACGCGGCGCTGGTGGCGTTCGTCGAAGCCCACCGCGGTGACGACACGGAGAAGAATCGGCTCTGCCCGCCGAACCCATTCACCGACGGGCCTCTGGATTGGGCGCAAACGGCGCTCATTCAGCTTCGGGCAGAGCGCCTGTGGTCAAGAGAAGCGGACATCTCGGAGTGGCTCGAGCGATCCCGGCTGAATCCGATGAAGGGCCTTCGGGCGCGGCTCGGGGATCCAGCGGTGCAGTTGGCGTCGCGGCGGTTTGCCGAGAGCGTCGGTCCCGCCGTCGTTCGTCTGACCGAACTGGTTAGGGGGGCGACAATGGTGGCGTCGGGTGGGGCCTGATCCGGAGAGGCCAGGTTCGAGGTAGGCCTCATCACTCCTCCAGAGACGACTGGACCTGCTTCGCCAGGGGCACTTGGCGTTTCAGCGGGGTTTTGACCCATTTCGACAACAGCTCCTCGGCCGGTACCGCGGCGTCTCCTTTTCCCATTCGGTGACGATTGAGGCTAGCGACCCTGCTGGAGCGGCAAGGGACCCGCGGGCACTGACGCTCGGAACGGTGTCATGACCTCATGAAGGACTGCCGGACCGCAAGCAACGCGACCCATGACCCGATGCGGATCATGCCCACACCAGCCTCCGTAGAAGATTCCTTTCCTCGAGGGCTCCCCGGGGAGTCGCGCCAGCGCCGGCGGTGGCCTCGTCGCCGGGTCCCGGCTTCAAAGCCGCCCCGGCGTTCGCTGCACCCCGGCAGGCGCCTGCCCGCAGTTCGACGACGCGCGGCCAGGCGGATGGCAGGTCGCGACTCCAATTCGAGCCGCCGAGTGTCGGTAGCACCCACGGCTCGCGATCGGGGCTCCGTACCCGGACCCCGAAACCGAGGGAGGGGGGAATGGGGTCGCGCTCGGATCAACGGTGTTCGAGCCCTTCGGCGTGTTCATCGTCGCGAGGTGCACCCTGCAGAAGTGGCTCACGACCGTGCCTGTCGTCGCCATGGACGGTAGGGTGAGGGTTGTCCGTCCGGTGAATGGGCCGGTGTCGAACGAGACCCCGTCGACGACGGATTGCGTGAAGCGCCCGGGGCTGCCTCGCTCGTCACCGAGTGGACACCGCATCGTCATTGATGGCCGTGACGGTCGCTTCCGGGGGGGGCGCGGGAGGTTCCGGGGCGAGAAGCTCAGGTTCGTGATGGGCACGTAGTATCCGGCGCCGTTACCGGGCGAGGAGCCCACAGGCTCCTAGCGCCGTCGCCGCGACGGCGAGCAGCTTTCAGGGCAGCGCATGAACGAATGCGCGCCCCGGACCAGCGTCTCGGCAACACCCGGCCGGCCCCTCCACGCGAGAACCACGTGGCGAGCGCGCCCGTCGCGAGGAGGCCCACTCGCTGGCTTGATGTTGAGCGCGTGGAGCGCGCTCAACGACACCAGGGGGCGCGACCCGCTCGGGGACTAGCCGAGGTCCCCGGCGAAACCGTCGCGGGCCCAGGTATCATGTGTGCGAGGGGACAATGAAAAACATCGTCAGCATTAGCCTCGGCGGAAGTGCTGGGGACTATGATTTCACGACGCGGTTCATGGGCCAGTCGTTCCGGCTCCGCCGCTTCGGGGTCGATCATGACCTCGGCAAGGCGCTCGACATGCTGGCGTTCTGGCAGGGCGAGTGCGACGCGCTCGGCCTGGGCCTGGTTGCCGACCACCTGCTCGTGGGGACGCGCCGCCTGGAGGATCCCACCACGGCCAAGCTCGAGGCGGCCGTCTCTGAGGTGCCGGTCACGACTGGCGCCCGCCTCCGGAGCATCCTCGACGAGTGGGCCATACGACACATCCAGGCCCACGAGCAGCGCTGCTTCACAAATGCCCGGGTGCTCTTCCTGTCGGGCCTCGCGAACTACGCGATCGCGCGAGCCGTGTCCGAGTACACCCGCAACCTGAGTTTCGCCGACCCCCTGCTACAACTCGGTCTCCCGACGACTCTCGGATCGGTTGCGCAGCTTGAAGCGTACGCGGCCCTTACGGCGCCCGTTCAACGGCAACTCCAGGCGGTCTGGAGAAAGGTGCCGTCCGCACTTCGCGACGTCTGGACGAGGCAAATGCTCGGCAGGGCCGCCGGGAAGGCAGACATCCTCGTCGGCCCACACGACGGCCTCACCGCGGTCGGGCGCGAGGCGCTGGACCGCAAGATCGTGCTCAGTTCCGCCATCTCAGACGCCGAGGTGAAGCGGCTCGGGGACCAAGGGGTCGACGTCGTCATCGACCGGACGCCGAAGCTGCTCGAGCGGGTCGTCGGTCTCAACATCATCGAGGCCATGATCATCGCCGCCCTGGGCCGGCAGCACCGCGACGACGTTCTCTACGACGAGTACTTGGAGATCTTCGGCGAGATGAAGCTCGCGCCGCGCATCCTCTTCCCGTCAGGCAAGCCGCGCCGCCGGAACCGGTTTGCCTTCGTCATCCACCCCCTGTCGCGCGAGTACCTGAAGGCATCGAAACCCGTCGAGCTGGCGTCGCGCATCGCGCCGTCGATCGTCTTGCCAGTCGTCGAGAAGATCATCGCGTACTCCCCGCCCTTCGTGTACTCGCGAGTCACCGGCATCAAGTCGCCGACCGGCACCGAGGCGGAGGGCTGGCTCATCACCGTGGGCGGCACTCCCAAGGAACTCCTGGCGCACAGCCCCGAGTTCACGTATCGGCGGCTGCTCGCTGCCGCCAAGATCGCCGAGCGGCTGGGCGCCCAGATCATGGGCCTCGGTGCATTCACGAAGGTGGTAGGCGATGCGGGCGTCACTGTCGCGAAGCGCGCCAGCATCCCGATCACGACCGGGAACAGCTACAGTGCATCCGCGGCGCTCTGGGCCGCCGCCGACGCCGTGAAGCGCCTCGGGCTTCTCTCGCGCGGCGAAGGTCGCAAGGTCGCCGGCAAGGCGATGGTGGTGGGGGCGACAGGCGCCATTGGATCCGTGTGCGCGCGACTGCTTGCCATGTCCTTCGAGGAGGTCTGTCTCATCTCGCCGGAGATCGGAAAGCTGCTCACGCTGCGCGAGACGATCCTGGCCGACACGCCCGACGCCGTGGTGCACCTCTCGAGCAAGGCGGACGAGAACCTGCGCGACATGGACCTCGTCGTCACGGCTACGTCAGGCGCTGGCAGGAAGATCCTCGACATCATGAAGGTGAAGCCCGGCTGCGTGATCACCGACGTGGCGCGGCCGCTCGATCTCCCTCCGTCGGAGGTGGCGAAGCGCCCCGACGTGCTCGTGATCGAGTCGGGTGAGATCCAGGTGCCCGGCGGCGTTCGCATGCGCGACATCGGTCTCCCGGAGGGTGTTGTGTACGCGTGTTTGGCCGAGACCATCGTCCTCGCTCTGGAGGGTCGGTTCGAGAGTTACACCGTCGGTCGCAACATCGAATGGGAGAAGGTGAAGGAAATCTACAAACTCGGCCTCAAGCACGGCATGCGGCTGGCGGCGATCTCTGGTGTGAACGGGCCTTACAGCGACGAGGACATCCGTCGCGTGCGCGAGTTCGCCCTCGCGGCCCGTGAACGCCGGCCCCGCGAGGAGAAGGGGCAGGCCGCCGCCCCGGAGCGCGGGCAACTCGCGGCCGAGCCCGTGGAGCGCGCAGGGGCGTGATCCGGTCGATCCCGACGGCACGCCGGGAGGACCGAGAGCAGGTCGACGGCCGACGCACCAGGTGCATGCCCGGTGCGGTGGCCAATCGGCCTTTATGGCCCCCGCCCCGCCGGTCGGGGGCAAGCGCTTCTCTCGCCACTGAGAGAAATCTACCGACGACCGGAACCACGTCGGACTCGGACGGGTGCAAGCCGCGCAGTTCGGGGCGCGGGTGCGGTGATCGGCCGGTAATCGATGCCGCTCCGCCGGAGATCCTGGATCGCGGCCGGAACGAGCGTCACGCCCACGCCCGCCGCCACCAGGGTCATCGGCTTGGTGGCCTCGTCGCCGATCCGCGGCTCGAAGCCGGCCGAGCGACATGGCCCCCTCACGAAGTCGTACCAGCTCCAGCCGTACCTGGAGCCACGCCAGATTCCTGCCAGGAGGTGCGTGCGATCCACGTGGCGCGTGCCGGTTCTTCGTGAGCGAATCATTCCGGGGCCGGCACGGGCCGCAAAGTGGATGCCCTCGCGAGAGCGGCTCTCGGGACGTGACGGTGTCGGGCGGACGTGACCCTGGGCGATTCGCAGCCTCCATTTTTCACTGCGATCCCCCGTCTCTCGTGGCGATCCACACGGCGGAGTCCCATGCGTTGTGGACCCCGATGAACAAGAGGAGGAGCGACGCCGCAGCGACAGTGTCGAGCGCCAAGGAAGGCCACGGGCGCACCATCAGAGCGCCCACCGTCAAGGCGGCATAGGCGACGAATGGCGCCGCGACATGCCAGAGCCAGTCCGAAACCAACGGCGAGTAGTGCACCTGCCGGCGCGCCTGAACGACGACCCATCCTGAGAGTCCCAGGCCACCAACCCCGGTGGCGCCGATGCACAGCGCGAGGGACGTCGCCGTATGGCGAGGAATCGAGAGAGTGGCGGCGACGAGCAGAACACCACAGAAGTGCAGCACGGTGGGCGTTCCAAAGGCGCGAACCCCTCCTTGGGCCTCCGCGGTGATGGGATTCCTCCCGAGCGCGATTACCACGAACATGAGGCCCATCAGCCCCGCCGCTGCGGACCCCGCGATGACGTAGAAGTTTCCCCACTCGGAGAGCGGCAACAGCGCGGGATCCAGCATGGCTGAACCCTAACAGGATTCGCGGTGCGTGCCCTGCGATCCACGGGTTCGCCGCGGGCTGCGGTGCGGAGCGACAGGCCCGCTTCAAGCGTGGCTTCCCATCGGCGCGGATTCGCGCAGGGTTCAGATGCGGGATTCTGCGACCCAGGTGCCGTGACGGCTCACGCGGCATCGTTCCCGCTCGTCCAAACCTCGAGCGGGCGACCGGGCTTCACCCGCACGAACCCACACCGGAGTCTCCCCCCGCAAGGCCATGGTCCTCAGTCAAAGCCGGCTGCCTGGCGTCCTTCGACGCAACACAAAGGCAACGGGGGCGTTCCAGGCGGCCCCGCCGGCGCCGTGAGGGCCCCGCCGCGTTCCCGCGACGCACGCCACGCCGACGGGCACGGCATGGGGCCGCCCCGCTTGGGGCCATGCCCTGTTCCCCCTTTGACGTTCGTCGACGGACGACGAATCGTTGGCGCGTCGACGCCTCGCAGCCCGCGCCGCGGGAGACGCGCCGGGGGGAGCCAAGGTCTCTGCCGCGTCGCCAGGTGCAGGAGAGGAGCGACCGGACCGCAGGCAATTCCGCCGCGGCAAGAGTCAGAATGCGTCCCGTCGGCGGAGTCACAGGAGGAGAGACCATGAAGCGCAGCGCGAACGCCGTGTGGAACGGCAGCCTCAAGGACGGGCGCGGCAACTTCAGCGTGCAAAGCGGCGCCATCAAGAACCTGAAATACGACTTCCGGACGCGCTTCGAGGATTCGCCGGGGACCAACCCCGAGGAGCTAATCGCCGCGGCACACGCAAGCTGCTTCAGCATGGCCCTGAGCGCCCAGCTCGGGGAGCGCGGAATCACGCCGGCTTCCATCGAGACGACGAGCACCGTCACGTTCGAGAACCTGACGCTCACGAGAAGCGCCCTCAAGACCACGGTGGCGGCCCCTGGTGCCGATCGCGCCAAGGTCGAGGCGGCAGCGGCAGCCGCCAAGGTGGGGTGCCCGATCTCCAAGGTCCTGAAGCTGGAAATCGAGCTCGAGCTCCTGGTTCAGGTGTAGGGCGGAAAGTCGATATCCGCGCAGGACGCGCGAAGGCGAGACCCTCAAACGGGGTTTCGCCGCTATGCAAGCCTCGCCAGGGTCCGCATGCGTGGCGACGGAGCGCACGCGCCGTAGCTGCCGAGTTCCTGGAGCGATCCCGCGATCCGCCCCTGGAGTGTCGCCAGGGCTCGCCGCCCCTTGCCGCAAGGCGGGACGGTCGGGTCGGACATGCGTCGGCGTCGGGGCGCGATCTCCCGAGAAACCATCGGAGGCCCGTGACTGGGAACGGCGGCTCAGGCGAGGACGTAGTAATAGTGCTGGAAGTGCGAGGCGTGAGCGCTGGAGGGGACCGTGGGCCATGGATGAGACGCTGAAGAGCGTGATCGACCACCTGGACCTCGAGCAGCTCGAGGTGAATCTCTTTCGCGGCCAGAGCCGCGATGCGGGTACGCGGAACGTCTTCGGGGGGCAAGTGATCGGCCAAGCGCTCGTCGCTGCGGAGCGCACCGTGGAGGGGCGCGCACCTCACTCGTTGCACGCCTACTTCCTGCTGCCGGGGGACGTGGCTGCGCCCATCGTCTATCAGGTGGAGCGCATCCGCGACGGGCGTAGCTTCTCGGCTCGTAGAGTCCAGGCGATCCAGCACGGACGCCCGATCTTCTCGATGATCGCTTCATTTCACCTGGGAGAGCCCGGCCTCGACCACTTTGCTCCCATGCCGCATGTGCCCTTGCCGGAGTCGTCGGGCGACCCGAATGGCCTTGGCGAGCGTAGCCCGTCCCGATCGGAGGCGGGTGGAAGCGGAGTGCGTCGCTCCGGAGCGATCGAGTTCCGGCGGGCGTCGTTGGAGGACCGAGCCGCCGATCGCGAGCCGCGGCAGGCGTATTGGTTCCGTTCCGCCGATCGCGTCCCCGACGACCCCCGACTCCACCGGTGGCTGCTCGCCTATGCTTCCGACTGGGCGCTCTCGGGAACGGCACTGCGTCCCCACGGCAAGACGTGGCATGACCAGGGAATGATCGTCGCATCCCTGGACCATGCGCTCTGGTTCCACCGGAGCGCGCGGATCGACGAGTGGCTTCTCTACTCGATGGACTCTCCCTCGGCCCAGGGAGCTCGGGGTCTCTCGCGGGGCTCGATCCACGACCGCTCGGGTCGTCTGGTGGCGAGCGTGGCGCAGGAGGCCCTGATGCGGGACGTGACGCTCTCGAAGGGTTAGCGCGGAGGCTGGCCGGGCCGAGCCGCGATGGAGGAAGCGAAGGGTCAGGCTCTCGCGAAACGGGCGAGCTTTCGCTCGAGCGTCGAGAGCGCTCGGTGGCGGCGCGCGTCCGGTTGCCACCTGCGTCTCGACCGCGGCCGAGATGTACTCCCGCTCCACATCCTCGAGGGGGCGCCTCCGCGCGTCCCGCCGGGGCTCCGGGCATGGCGGAGCGCAGCGCCTGCGGGAGGCCGTCGACATCCACGCGATGGCCTGAGCCGAGAGCCACCGCGTGCTCGATCGCGTTTTGGACCTCCCGGACGTTGCCCGGCCAGTCGTACCGAAGAAGCGGGTCGGCAGCGCGAGAAGTGAAACCCGCGATGTCGCGGCCCGTCCGCCTGGCCACGCCGGCATGAAAGGCCCGTGCAAGTGGGAGAACGTCCTCGGCTCGTTCGCCCAGCGAAGGCGCGCGGAGTTCGCGGTTCCCGATCGTCGGGTTCGACCTCGATTTCGATGCGCTCGGTGATCCTCGGCTGACGCAGGCGCCGCGGCATCGAGCCGGTCACTCGCGCCAGGGCAGGGCGCCCACGAGCGATCCTGCCGGGGTCCAGTGACGTCCATTGTGTTCGGGCGCCATTGCGGGTATATACCCCTAATGGATCCCGTTGCCTGCTACTGCGCCAATGCAAGGCGCGCTGCTCTCGCTCTCACCGCAACCTATGACGAGGCACTTGCGCCGCACGGCCTCAAGGTGACCCAGTTCAGCCTCTTGCGTGCCGTGGCGCGCGGCGGCGCGCCCAACCTGACCGCACTCGAAGAGGCCACCGGCCTCGACCGCAGCACCCTGGGCAGGAACCTCAGGATCCTCGAGGCTCGCGGTCTCGTCTCCCTGTCGCCCGGGGTCGACCAGCGCGACCGGGTCACCACGCTGTCGCCCGCTGGACGCGCGCGCGTGCGAGCTGCGGCAAAGACGTGGGCCGGGGTCCAGGATTCCATCGCACGCGCCCTCGGCGCGGACGCGGACCTCTTCGTGGACATCGCCCGTCGCGTGACGGCGCTCGCGCGGCCGGAGGCAGCGTGAACAGGGCACGACGAGACTGGCGGACCCCGGCGGCGGTGCTCGCGGCGGGGGCTGCCGTCCTGGCCGTGGCGATGGGCATCCGCCACTCCTTCGGCCTCTTCCTCGCTCCGATGACCCGGGAGAGCGGTTGGACGCGAGAGGTGTTCGCCTTCGCCATCGCCCTCCAGAACCTGGTCTGGGGCTCGGTCCAGCCCTTCGCGGGACGCCTCGCGGATCGCTTCGGTGCGGGGAAGGTGATCCTGGGCGGCGGTCTCGTCTACGTGGCGGGCCTGGCGCTGATGGCTCAGGCCCGGACCGGCACCGCGTTCGCCCTTGCCGCGGGACTCCTCGTGGGGATCGGGCTCTCCGGTCCCTCGTTCGCGGTCGTCCTGGGCGCCGTGGCACGTGCCGCGCGACCCGAGAAGCGGAGCCTCGCGATGGGCATTGCCATGGCAGTCGGGTCCCTTGGCCAGTTCGCGATGCTCCCGGGTGTCCTGTCGGCCATCGACGCCATCGGCTCCACCGCGACGCTACTCGCCCTTGCCGCCCTGGCTGCTACGATCCTCCCTCTCTCGGCGCCCCTGTTCGAGAAGGGCGAGAAAGGACCGGCACCCACGCCACTGCGGGTCGTACTCTCGGAGGCGTTCACCCACCGCGGGTTCTGGCTCCTATCCCTCGGGTTCTTCGTGTGCGGGTTCCACGTCGTGTTCATCGCAACCCACGTCCCCGCCTACCTTGCCGACAAGGGGCTCGCGCCGCGTACCGGGGCGACGGTGCTCGCGTTGGTGGGGCTCTTCAACATCTTCGGCTCCTACATCTCCGGCTACCTGGGGGGCCACCTCAGCAAGCCCGGCATCCTCGTTGGCATCTATGCTCTTCGGGCCGTGGTGCTCGCCGCGTTCTTCCTTTCGCCGGTCACCGAAATGCGTGCCTACGCGTTCGGGGCCGCGATGGGCCTTCTCTGGCTTTCGACGGTCGCTCCGACGAACGGCACCGTTGCGGCAGTCTTCGGCGTGAGCAACATGGCGATGCTCGGCGGCATCGTGTTCTTCTTCCACCAGGTCGGCGGTTTCCTCGGCGGGTGGCTCGGGGGTCGGCTGTTCGTCGCGAGGGGGAACTACGACATGGCGTGGGTGCTCTCGATCGGCCTTGCCATCCTGGCGGCCCTCCTCAACATCCCGGTACGCGAGACCGGGGCAGCGCGTCCGCTCGCGATGCGCGAGGGGGAGGCGTGACCCCGAGGCAGGCGATGGTCCGTGTGCTGGTGATCGGAGCGCTCTTCCTCGTGGCGCTCTGGGCTTTCGCTGCTTACCTCCAGCCAGCCTTTTCGGGCGAGCGCGGCGACGGCCTGCTCTACTGCTTCTGAGCGCCGGGGAACGCCGATGTGCGGGACCGCGCCGACCCGGCCGCTCGCTGCCGGCGATCGCGATCAGAGGGAGGCCGCCGCCAGAGCCGAGGCCCGGCCGAGCGCGTCCTGCAGGGACCTCGCCTGCCGGAGCGCCTCCCGCAGGAACCGCCGCTCGAGCGGGTTCAGCCGGGACGGATCCAGATGGTTGTGGAGCGGCTTGCCGGATCGCCGGAGCTCGTCCTGGAGGCGGAGCCTCAGCACCTGGACGAAGTCGAAGGCCTCCACGGCCGCATCGACGTCCTCTGCTTCGATTCCGGCTCGCGGGCCGGCGCCGCGCAGGCGTGCCGCGGTCCCCGGCTCCGCGACGCCCGCCGCGAGCGCGAGCACCCGCGCCGCGTCGACGAAGGGTGTGACCGCGCCGAGCTTCAGATCCAGGGTCCCGGCGTGCGGCCCGCTCGGTTCGACGGCGAAGTCGCGGAACAGGCCAAGCGGAGGGTGTCGCGAGAGCGCGTGCTCGGTCAGCTGGGCGAGGAACCGAGACTGCCCGGGGGCTCGGCGGGCGAGCCTGTCTCGGAGCCGGTTCCCGAGTGCGAAGTCGCCCCAGAGGGGTCGCAGGTCGAAGAAGATGGTCGCCCGGAGCAGCGCCTCGGGATCGGGAACGTCCATCCAATCGTCGAACCGCGCCCCCCATTCTGCGCTGCTGGCGCAGCAGGTGGCCTGGCCCGCCATGATCCCGCCCGCGCACCGGGTGAAGCCGCACGCGGCGAGAGCTTCGTTCACGCGGCGCGCCACGGGAAGGAGGCGCTCCCGCGCCTCGTCCGGTTCGAGGCCGGGGGCCTCGAACACGATGGCGTTGTCCTGGTCCGTGTGAAGGGTCTGCTCGCCACGCCCCTCACTGCCGAGGGAGATCCAGCACAGGGTGAGCCCGGGCACCGCCTCGGCTCCGAGAACGAGGTCGAGAATCCGGATCGCCAGGCGATCGTTCAGCTCCGAAAAGGCGCGTGTGACCTGGCTTGCAGCGGTGCCCTGCTCGAGGAGGGCGCAGACGTATGCCCGCGCGCGCTCGGCGGCCCGCGCGACCGCGTCGACGTCGAGCGCGGCGGCGATTTCCTCGACGATCCGAAGGTCGCCGGGTCTCGCGGGCGACGGCGGCTTCGCCGGCAGGGGAGGCGTCGGCTCCATCGCCCGCGTCCGCGCGCGGTCCGCCTCCACGACCTGGCGAATGGCCTGCTCGGCGAGGTCGCCGACGCCCAGCCTCTGCGAAAGTGCGTGGAGTTCCTCGACCTCCCTCGCGGTCACCACGTCGTCGGCAGTCGCGACCCGGTAGGCGTCCCGGAGGAGCGCGATTCTTTGCACCGGTTCGACGATGGTGCGAAGGAGGGACTCGGTCGGCTCGAGGCCCGCGGCGAGTGACCGGGCGCGTTCCACGTCCGCGTCCGCAACACCCAACTGGCGGGCGATGTCGCGGACGACAGCAACCTCCTCGTCGGCGATCCCGTCGACGGCGGCGAGGCGGAGAAGTGTCGCGAGGTAGCGCGTCACGTCCTCGCCGCCAAGCGGTCGGCCGGAGGTGCCATCGCGAAGCAATGAAGAGGGGGGCGTGATCACGGGCTTTCTGCGCCTCGTGCACCTTAGCCAGCCTCCCGCCTCCCTGCCAGGACCTCGCCGGGTCGCCGGGCGGCCCGAAAAGCGGGCCGCGGCATGGCCGGCGTGCGGGGGAAGGGGCGGACGAAGTCCGATGCACGGGGCGCCGCGTGCATTACCTGAAGGGGATGGCTCGCCTCGCCGACCGGACCAAGGCGAACGCTTCGGGTGACCTCTTCGTGGATTCGTCATGCATCGGCTGCGACACGTGCCGTCGCCTCGCTCCGGCAACCTACGGGGGTGGCGAAGGAGACACCTCATATGTCGCCCGGCAGCCCGCGACCGACGACGAGCGGCGGCGGGCGCTCATGGCGCTCGTCTCGTGTCCGACTTCCTCGATCGGATCGATTTCCAAGACAGGGCTCGCGGAGGCCGTGGCAGCGCTCCCGGACGAGGTTGCGCCGGGGGTGTTCGACTGTGGCTTCGCGGCGGAATCGTCGTTCGGGGCGGCGAGCTGGTTCGTGCGTCGTCCTGGCGGCAACGTGCTCGTCGACTCGCCGCGCGCCTCGAGGCCGCTCGTGGCGCGCCTCAAGGCGCTGGGGGGCGTTCGCTTCCTCTTCCTGACGCACCGCGACGACGTCGCCGATCACGCAAGGCTTGCCCGCGCGCTCGGCTGCGACCGGGTGATCCATGTTCGCGACGAGACGCCGGGCACCGCAGGGGTCGAGCAGAAGATAGTGGGCGACGAGCCGGTGGAGCTCGGAGAGGGGTTGCTCGTCATCCCGGTGCCCGGGCACACGGCAGGCTCCGCGGCGTTGCTCTGGAACGACACCTACCTCTTCACCGGCGATCACCTATGGGGAGACGCGGGTGGAAGGCTCGGCGTCTCACGCTCGGTATGCTGGTGGGACTGGGAATCTCAGTTGCGCTCTCTCGATCGGTTGCTGGAGTTCCGCTTCAGATGGGTGCTTCCGGGCCACGGACGCCCCGCCCGGAGGGACAGCCCCGAAGAGATGTGGGAGGCGCTCGAGGCCCTCATCGCAGAGGCGCGGGGGCGGGCATGATGCGAAGCAGACCCGACTGCAGAAGGCGACGCCACTCCTGACGTTCAACGATCATCTCGAAGCCGCCATCCGGTTCTACGCGGACACCTTTCCGGAGTCCCGCATCACGAGTCTCAGGCGATCGGGTGACGCAGGGCCGGTCATTTCCGCCGAGTTTGTCGTGGCGGGGGGCAGCGCTTCCTGGCCTACAACGGCGGCCCGCACTTCAGCTTCGCCCAGGGATTCTCGTTGTCGTCGCGTGCGAGGACCAGCAAGAGGTCGACGAGTGCTGGAACATAGTTCGTCAGAGCCGGGGCCAAGCCGTCCCGGTGTGGCTGGATCACGGATCCATTCGGACTTTCTTGGCAAATCGTCCCGAGGCGGCCCGCCGAGCTCCTCGCCGACGGAAATCCAGGAAAGGTCCAGGCCGTGGCACGCGCGACGATGGCCATGGAGAAGCTGGACGTGGCTGCACTGGATCGGGCCTGCCGAGAGTGGCAATAGACGGGTTGTCGCGAGCACCCCCCTGCCCGGCGACCGGGATGGACGTGAGTCGCACGCTCAAATGCTCCCGGTGCGGTGCCTGCTACCCTCCAGGGTACTGGGGCGCCGTGCGCCAAAACGCGCACTTTCCTCGTGCCTCCGGGACGTGCGTCGAGCGGAGTGGCGGTTAGTAAAGCGTGAGCCTGCCGCGACCGTGTTGCCGGGATCGCGGCGCCCGGGGGTCTGTCATGAGGATGATCATTGCAGCGTGCCTATTTGCCCTGTCGACGTCGGTGACCACGAACGGTTGGGCCAAGGACAACAAGATGCCCAATCAGATGGACTGCGACCAGCTCGCGACCATTCCGAATGCGCCCATGAGCGTCGAGACTTGCAAGCAGATGATGGGCGCCATGCAGCAGGGCAACGGTCCCGCTGGCGCTCGTCCCGGCGACGAGAACATGTCATGTAGCGACATCAAGGCCGAAATGAAGACCATGACCGGGGTTGGCATCTCTGACGCGCAGCGGAAGGAGAACGCCACGGCCTCCTCCGAGCACCAGGCCCTCATCGCGAAGCAGCAAGCCCAGGTGACCGAGTTCGCCGCCGAGGCCACGGCGGCCACCCAAGCCGCCGCCGCGGCCGACATGGCGACTCAGGTGGTGACCGGCGGGCTGGTGCACGGCAAGGCTGCCCAGGCGACCGCGGAAGCCTACCAGGCCCGTGCCGATGCCATGGGGAAGCAAATGGCCGAGGAGCGGAAGCCTTCCCAGGACCGGGTCATGAACGCCGCCAGTGCGAGCACGAAGGAACTGAGCCAGGGCATGCAGTCGAACCCGCGCTTCTCCCGCCTCATCCAGCTGGGCATCGCCAAGGACTGCAAGGACTAGGCACGCCATCTGAACCCGTCCAGGGCGAGACGCACGCTCCAAAGGCCTGCGTGATTCCCGGCGATGCTAGGGAGGGAAGGGGCGGGCGTCCGGTGCCCTTCCTGGGAGAGGCGTTTAGCCTCTTACGGCGTCGCCGAGGGCTGCGCGGAGCTTCTCGACGGCTCGTGCCTCCAGTTGCCGCGTGCGCTCCCGGCTGAGGCCGAATTGGTCCCCGATGGCCTGGAGCGTCGTCGGGTCGTCCTGCATGATGCGCCTTTCGACGATGTAGCGCTCACGTGGCGAGAGATGCTTCATCGCCTTCTGGACGCGGCGTGCGGTGATGGCTTGCTCTTGGGCCATGGAGAGCGCGTCGTCCTGAGCCAGGACATCCGATGCGACGGACTCGACCCAGGGAGCCGCGTCCTCGTCGGAAGGAAAATCGAGGGACAGGTCGCGCGATGCGAGGCGGGCCTGGGAGTCTTCGGCGTCGATGAGGGGCATCCCCGAGGCCGTAGACGAGCCCGCACCCGTCGCGTCGAATCCGAAGCCCTGGCGCTCGATTTCACGGTGCGTCCTGCGGACGGCACAGAAGAGCCTTCGTTGCCGCTCGGTCGTGCCAATTCTCACGAGCGACCAGGACCGCAGGACGTAGGCCTGGATGTGCGCCCGAACCCACCAGGCGGCGTAGGTGATCAACCGGACCTCTCTGCGGGGGTCGAAGAGTTCGACTGAGCGCAGGAGCCCGAGGTTACCTTCCTGGATGAGGTCCCCGAGATTGAGTCCACGGTACTGGTAGCGCAGCGCGATGCGGACCACGAACCGCAGGTTCGAGCTCACCAGGGCGTGTGCGGCGCGCAAATCGCGGCGGTCCCGGTAGGCGCCGGCCAGGCGCAGCTCCTGGCTGGGCGACAGCAGCGGAACTCTCGAGATCTCTGCCAGATATGCCCTGAGCAGCGAGCTGCTCGCCGCTGTTCCGATTCGCGGTCTGCCTTTCACGTTCCGCTCCCCGCGCCGTGGGCTCCGGTTCGACGCACCGGCGTCGCTTGATATCGCGCGCCACTCTGCGCGTGGAAGGGGATCAACAGGGGTGCGAGCGACACCGGTGCCGGCTTGCGATGATGCTCACGGGCGGCGGGGTGCATCGACCTCACCAACCGTGTATGGCTTGGCGGCCCAGCAGACGCGGCCGGTCGATTCCGTGGGCCCGACAAGTACACGGTGACATCGTCCCCTGCCGCATCTCCGAGCGCGGCGACGTCGGGAGCGCAGCCATGGCGCCCTTGCCCGTCGTCGCGGAGCAGGTTCTGCGCCTCGATGGTTTCGTCGGGCCAGGAGACCTCGTGCGCAACGACCGCGAGATTCTCGAAGCGCGTTACAGCCAGGCGGCCTCCCGGTAAGCGTTCGCTCGCGGGCGAACGCCGGACCTTGCTGCCCGAATAGAGTCCGGATCTTCCCAGTGGACAACACCGCTCCTCGTCGGATCCCCCGTCTGCACAAAAAGGATCCCAGCGCCCATTCGGGGCTATGCAAAAAGGCCGGCGAACGACGGTCCCGCGAGCAATAGGAAGCGTCTCGTCCTGGAAGAGGGTGAGCAACCGATGAAGCCACGCGCCGTCACCGGCGTTGGAGGGGGATCTGCCTCGCAGCGCGCCAAGGGGCGGGGGCGCCTGGCCGTCCTCGTTGCGACGCGAAAGGGTGCCTGGATCTTCAAGGGTGAAGCGGCGAGGAGGCGCTGGCAGATCACGGGTCCTCTGATGCTCGGGCAGGTGATCCACCACATGGTCCTCGATCCACGTGATGGGAAGACGCTTCTCGCCGCGGCGAAGACGGGCCACCTCGGTCCGACGATCTTCCGGTCGAAAGACTTCGGCCGCACCTGGAGCGAGGCGACGCGGCCGCCAGCGTTTTCGAGGGCCGCCGACGGTGGGAAGGGACGCGTTGTCGACCATACCTTCTGGCTCACGCCGGGCCACCCGAGCGAGCCTGGCGTCTGGTACGCGGGTACGTCGCCTCAGGGCCTCTTCCGCTCAGAGGACGGCGGTTCAACCTGGGAGCCGGTTTCAGGTCTGAACGACCACCCGCAGTTTCGCGCCTGGATGGTGGACTCGCAGGGGGGCACACCCGATGGGCCGGCATTGCACTCCGTCATCGTCGACGCCCGCGACCCAGCGCACCTGTACGTGGGAATGTCGAGCGGCGGGGTTCACGAGTCGGTGGACCGCGGCAGGACGTGGGAGCCCCTCGTCAAGGGGCTGGAGGTGGTGGAAGGCTTCGACCCCGCCAACCTGGGCTTTCACGATCCGCACTGCGTTCGCGCCTGCCCGGCGAACCCCGATCGGCTTTTCCAGCAGAACCACTGCGGTATCTACCGGCTGGATCGCCCCTCGAGTGAATGGGTCCGCGTCGGGAGGAACATGCCGAAAGCGGTGGGGGACATCGGCTTCCCCATGGTCGTTCACCCTCGCGACCCGGATACGGCGTGGACCTTTCCCATGGACGGCAGCGGCGTCTGGCCCCGCACGAGCCCAGGGGGGCGCCCAGCGGCCTACGTCACCCACAATGGCGGGAAGAACTGGAAGCGTCTGGACGGAGGCCTCCCCCGCCGTCAGGCGTGGTGGACGGTGAAGCGCCAGGCCATGACGATGGACACACGGCAGCCGGTCGGCCTTTACATCGGTACGACGGGCGGTGAGCTCTGGGCGAGCCGGGACGAGGGAAGGCGCTGGAACCTGGTCGCCCGGCACCTGCCGGAGATCTATGCCGTGGAGGTTGCGGAAGCCCGATGAAGGTGCTCATCCCGAGCCCCCTGCGGTCCTACACGGGCCAAACCGAAGTCGAGGCTGGCGGCGAATCTCTCGGGGCACTGCTCGCCGATCTCGATCGACGCTATCCGGGAATCCGGTTCCGGATAGTCGACGAGCAGGGGGCGATCCGGCCCCACATCCGAATCTTCGTGAACGGGGAGCAGGAATTCGACCTCGAGCGGCCTCTCCTGTCCTCGGACGGGGTGCAGATCGTACAGGCGCTGAGCGGGGGCTGACCGGGTCTCGTGCGACCGTTCGACCGCTCCCGGCGCGAAAGAGCAAGTCGGGTACGACCCGGGTGGCCAGGCGATGTGCCCCGCGCCGCGATCGAACGAAGGGAGGCGCGGAGCGCATCCTTCCGCGTGGTTTCGAGAAGTCATCGGCCAACGACACCCGCCATCCGGCGGGGCCGGTCGGTACGCGGTCGTCTCGCGCCATCGCCGAGCGACCTGGGCCTGCCGTCATACGCGGCTGCGTGCAGATGGCCGAGGGTCGCGAGAAGCTCCTCGGCGGGGATGTCGACCAAGTCCCCTTGAGGTTGGCGACCCGGCGGGCCGCATCTGCAAGCCCTCCTGCGAACGCGCTAGAACTCCTGGAACCGGATCTCGCCTTCCTCGGCGAGCGGCGCACGCGCGGGCGCGGTCCCCCGGGCCCGGACTGGAGCAGTCAGATCGGCGGACCGAGACGCTCCACGGGGCGCATCTGCGCCGCCGCGGGGGGCGCGAGCAACTTCGAACCGGAAGCCGCCGACGAGCTCAGCGAGCTCCTGGGCCTGGCCTGAGAGCTCGGCCGCCGCGGAGGAGGACTCCTCGGAGCTGGCGGCATTCGCCTGCGTCACCGTGTCCATCTGGGCGACGGCCGCGTTGAGTTGCTCGATGCCGGTCGCCTGCTCGCGCGAGGTGGCGGTAATCTCGCCGACGATCTCGGAGACCTTGCCGACGGCCGTCGCGATCTCCGCGAACTTCTCGTTCATCTGCTTGGCGGTCGCCTCTCCCTCGCCCGCCTCCTTGACCGACTCGCGGATGAGCGCCTCGGTCTTCATGGCCGCCTCCTTGGCGCGGAGGGCGAGCGACCGGACCTCCTCGGCGACGACTGCGAAGCCGCGTCCGGCCTCGCCCGCCCGCGCCGCCTCGACCGCGGCGTTCAGGGCAAGGAGGTTCGTCTGGAATGCGATCTCGTTGATGTCCTTGATGATCTCCGAGGTGCCCTCGGCGGCGGAACGGATGCGACCCATCGCCCCGGACATGCGAGCCATCGAGGAGGCTCCGTCGCCAGCGGCCGTCCGCGCGCCTTGCGCGAGCGCATTCGCCTGGTGGGCGTTGTCGGCGGCGAGCTTGGTGGTCGCGGCGATGGACTCCAGCTGCGCCGCGGTCTCCTCGAGGGCAGAGGCCTGCTGCGAGGCGCCGTCGGCGACTGCCTGGCTCGAGGAGGCGATCTGGCCGGAGGCCGCGGACACCTGCGTGGCGGCGGTCGCGACTTGCCCCAGCGCCGTGTGAAGGGCCTCCGCCGTGTCGTTCAGCGTCTGCTTGATCCTCGCGTGGTCGCCGCGGTAGTCGCCCGTGACCCGGGCGGTGAGGTCGCGGGCGGCGAGCCTCTCGAGGACCCGGGACGCCTCGTCCACCGGCGTCAGGACGGCGTCGAGCGTTTCGTTCACGCCCTCGATGATCCGCCGGAAGTCGCCGCGGTGGTGCGACGCGTCGGCCCGGGCCGACAGCTTGCCCGCCACCGCGGAGTCGACGAGGTTCCGTGCGTCTCCCACGAGGGCGTTCACCGCGTCGATGCAGGTGTTGAGGTTCGCCTGCAGCGCCTGGAAGTCCCCCCGCCACGGCGCCGCGATCCTGTCGGGGATCTCTCCGCGGGCGATTCGCTCGACGCACTCGGCGGCCGAGCGCAGGGGCGCGATCACCGCGTCAAGCGCCCCGTTGACGCCCTCGACCACCTTTCGGAAGTCGCCCTGGTGCCGGGCGGAGTCGGCCCGGGTCGACAGTCGGCCCAGCACCGCTGCCTCCGCGAGCTCCGTCGCGTCCGCGACGAGGGCTCCCACGGCGCCGCAACAACGGTTCAGGTTCTGGCGCAACTCGTCGAGATCCCCCGGCCAGGCCTCGTCGATGGACGCCGGAACGTCTCCCTTGGAGATTCGGTCGACGTGGGCCGCCGTCGCAGCGAGCGGCTTCTCGAACAGGTCGAGGAGGCCATTCACGCCGGCGATGAGCTCGGCGTTGTTGCCCTGGTACTTGCTCGGGTCCGCCCGGACACGGAGGCGACCGGCCATCGCGGCCTCCGTCAGCGTCGCGATGTCGTGACGGCGCTGGTCGAGGACCCCGATGAGCTCGTTCCAGGCCTGCTTCATACGCTCGAACTCGCCCTGGTACTGGGCGGAGATGCGCTCCGGGGTCTTGCCGGCGGAGAGCTGCTGGACGTAGTCGCAGGAGACGCGAACCGGCTCCTCCATCGCGTCGATGGTGGCGTTCATCCCCTGGACGATCGGCCGGAACTCGCCCGACACGAGGCTCTCGTCCGCCCGCACGCTCAGGTCGCCCCTCGATGCGGCGGAGGTGAGTCGGGACGCCTCCGCGGAAAGCGAGGCAAGCCCTCTCTCGACGGACCGTCCGATGAAGAGGCCGAGGATCGACATGAGTGCGGCCCCGAAGATGAGGACCGCGAGCTGGATCTGCAGCTGCCGCTCCTGGGCCGCCTGGCCCTCCCGGTGCGAAACCTCGGTCTCCTTGCCGACGGCCACGTTGAGCTTGTCGATGGACTCGGCCACGGCGTCGGCCGCATTGTGGAGGGACCTCCACTGCTCCCATACCTTCGCGTCGAGCGCCCGCGTATCCCCCTTGGAGCGATCGCGCTCGAGGATGAGCTTCCGGAGCTGCTTGGCGTCCGCGACCCAGGTGGTGAGGCCCTTCTGGAGCGGGGGCCACAGCTCGCGGGTCGCCTCGGTCTGCGGAAGCGCGCCGATGCCCGCGATCCCCTTCTCGACTCGCGCGATCTCTTGGTCGGCCTTGTCAGCGAAGATGGACGTGTCCTGATGGCAGCCGCGGCAGTCCTCGGCCTGCATCACCGCTGCGGTGGCCCGCGTCAACGCGAGCTGACCGAGGAACTGGTGCGTCTCCCGGAAGCCGCCCTCGACGGCGGAGAGCGCTCGGTACACCGGGAACTGCGCCTCGGACACGACGTCAAGCTGCCGCTTGATCTGGCGCGACGCGATCCAGGAGGCTGCGCCCACGGCCAGGGCGACGAAGAGGGCAGCTGCGAAGCCGCCAAGGATCTTTGTGCGGGTGCGGATGTCGCCCATGGCCCCTCCTGGAGCTTGTGGCCTTTCGAGACTGCGCGAACGGGCAGGTGCACCCGGCAAGCCGTCAGAGGTCTCGAGGTGGCGCACGCAACGGTGCGACATGGCTTTGGAATGACGCAGGGGGCGAGACGAGCGAGACGCGCGGAAAGGACCCGGGTGGCCCAGCACCCGCGTCAAAACACCCGACTGATATCGGGTGGCGCTCGAGGAGTGACTCGTGACTCGGACAAGGACGCGGGTCGTCGATGCCGCCCGCGCCCGCCCCATGGCACCGGCCGGAGGCGCGGGTCTCGACCCGGGTCGTCCCCAGCCGTCAGGTCCTTGAGCACCTGGATCGCCAACCCGGGTCGCTCGAGTTGGATGGCTGGCCTGGCCCTACTTCCCCGGCGGGGCCTGCGCCGGGGGCGGCTGCGCCTTCTTGAGCCTCTTCTGCGTCGACACGGTCTGCCTGTAGAGGTCGGGGAAGTCGGGCTCGGGCCGGCCGCGGTCCGCCCCCGTGATCTTTCGGAATGCCGCTGCCAGGCGGCTGTCGACGAGGGCCGCGCTCGCGTGGATGTCCGGGAAGGGCGGCTCCGGTTGGCCGGGCGCGGCCCCGGTGACGCGCTGCTGGGCGGTCGCGATCTTCGCCTGGAGAGAGGAGGCCTTGTCGTAGACGGCCGGGAACTCGCGCCGGCGCCCCCGCGCCTCCGGCCCGTCCACTGCCGCCATGGCCGCATCGAGCCGGGAGTCCAGGGCCGCCGCCTTCTGGCGGACGGCGGGAAACTCGCCCGCCGGGCCGAGCTTCTCGCCGGCCCTATCGACGGCGGCGGCGAGCTCCTTCGCCGCCTTGTAGACCTCGGGGAACGCGTCGCCATTCGGGGAGAGCTTAGCGAGGTCTGCTTGGATCTCCGCGCTCAGCTGGTGCGAGCGATCCAGGGTTTCCGAGATGTTCGCATGTGTGTCGGACTCGATGCGCTGCGTCTCGGCCTGGATCGCGGCGCGCAGCCTCGCCACGTCGCTGAGCGCGGCGACGACCTCCTGGTTCTCGAGCTGATCGATCTTGCCGGCGATCTGCTTGAGCTGTCGCGAGAGGGGCCGCACGATCGTCGCCACGAGCAACACGACGACGGCGATCCCGAGGACGCCCGCCACGCGGAGTGCCCACTTGATGCGCCGTAACGAGGAGCGGATCTCCTTCATGTCATCGCGAATCTGGTCCTCGAATGCCTTCAGGTCGTGGGAGAGGGCCTCGAGACGGGCACGGGCCGGCGACATGGAGCCTCCTCAGCAAGTGCGATCTGTCCGCGGCGTCGGGTAGGGCGAACGGGGCACTCCACCCCGACCCGGCATCGTCGTCCGGTTCGACTACGAAGGGCGGCCCTCGTCAAGGAAAGGCGCCCGCCAGCGAGGCCCGGCCAGGGACCGATGGTACCCTTTCGCCATGAAAGTCCCGAAGCAGGCCGCCCTGGCTTTCGCCCTGTCCCTTGCCTGGCCGCTGCGGGGGGCGGCCGAGCCCGTCGCCGAGCGATGGCAAGCGCGGGCGGCGAGGGCGGCGGGTGCGCTGACGCAGATCGAAGCCCAGATGGCTGCGCTCCGAAAGCAGGGCGTGAAGCGCAGCTCCGAGCGATTCCGGGAGCTCGAGCTCGCGGCGATGCTGGAGAGGGCCTTCGCCGAGCACGCCGATCGAAAGCGCGCCGGAGAGCTCCACCGCGTGCTGCCCGGGGGGGACGAATCCTTCGTGCTCGTGCTCCGACCGAAGAGGCGGACGATGTTCACAATAAGTTATGTTTACGACGCATCCGGGCGATCGCTAGGCGTGCGGATCCTGGCGCTTCCAGAGAACTGGTCGGTCCTCGTGCCGGAGCGCAGCGCCGACAAGGAGCGGCGGCTTCTCGTGGACCCCGGCGTGCCCGGAACCCAAGTGATCCCGCTCTTCGTGTTCGACCTCGACGACGCCTGCTCGTCGTTCGTGAAGCTCGGCCCCTAAAGTGCGACGCTCGGCCGCGCCGGCGGGTCCCCCTCAATGCGCGGCGGAGACCGTCGCGAGGGCCCGAATTGCCGTGACCACGACGAAGAAGTGGCAGACGGCTGCCGCGATGACGAACAGGTGGAAGATCTCGTGGAAGCCGAACACCCTCGGGAAGGGATCGGGCCTGCGGATCGCGTAGATGACCGCGCCCACCGTGTAGAAGAAGCCTCCGGCGAAGAGGAGCAGGAGCGCTCCATCGCCGAGGGCCGCGTGCAGAGCGGGGAGGGTGGGAAAGACGAACCATCCGAGGAGCACGTACAGAGCCGAGCGAAGCTTCTTCGGCATCCCCGGCCAGAACACCACGAGGAGGATGCCGAGCGACGCGGCGATCCAAACGCTCACGAGCAGGTTGCGGCCCGCGCCGGGGCCGAGCAGGAGGCAGAACGGCGTGTACGTCCCGGCGATGAGGAGGAAGATGGCCGAGTGGTCGACCCGTCCGATCACGTGGCGGATCGACGAGGGCCAATACACGCGGTGGTAGAACGTGCTCACGGACAGCAGGGCGACGAGGGTCGCCCCGTAGACAGTGGCACCGGTGCGGGCAGGGCCGCTCGGCGCGGAGGTCACGAGCCAGTAGACGGCCGGGACGGCAGCGATCGCGGCGAGCTGATGCGACACGCCGCGAAGGCGGGGTTTCTCTCGGCGCGGCCTGGGGTCAGAGGGCATCGGGGTGGACGGTCGTGGCGGCCCCGCATCGCAAGTCGCGGTGTCAGGCATATGCCACATGGAGGGCGTCCCCGAAAGGGGGCAGGCCGTGCCCGGGTACGGTGACGCGCAGGCCGTGGACTTACGAGGAATCGCTCCGAGCGCGCGAGGCCGGCGGCCGGGAGCCCGGCGCCAGCGGAGTCCACGGTCAGGAGATCGGCGCGCGTCGGAGGGTGACTCCCCAAGGGTGTTGGCCGCCCGATCTCGACGGGCGGTATCATGGCGCATGGCCGAATTCCCTGGGATTGGGCGGCTCAAGGTCTCGCCCATGGGGGTCCTGCTCGAGGTCGATCGGCGGGCGGCGGAACTCCTCGAGATCGAGGCACTCCCGGGAACGGCGGAAGGACCCTGCGCCAAGCTGATCCGGGACTGGCTGCGAGCCCCCGGATCGGCGCACGGCCCAACTTCGCTCGAGCACGCGTGGACCCGCCGGGACGGCAGGGCCGGTCGGGTGCAACTCCTCGTCGCCCCCGTCCTCGGAGAGGCTGGCCGTCTCCGGCACTTCGAGGTGTTCGCGGAAGACGTCCAGGGGACTGTCGAGGCCCAGGAGGAGCGGACCCGGCTCTTCCTCGCGTCGGTGCTCGAGGCGCTCCCCAACCCCATCTTCGCGAAGGACGAGTCGCACCGGTGGGTGCTCCTGAACGACAGCTACTGTCGGTTCATGGGGTACGAGCGGCACGAGCTCCTCGGGAAGTCCGACTACGACTTCTTCCCGAGGAGCGAGGCCGACGTCTTTTGGGCCAAGGACGACGCCGTCCTCGCGACGGGGGAGCTCAACGAGAACGAGGAATCCTTCACGGACTCGGCAGGGCGCGTCCACGTCATCCTGACCCGGAAGACGCCGCTCACGGACGCGAGTGGTCGCCGGTACCTCGTCGGCGTCATCACGGACATCACCGAGCGCAAGCAGATGGAGGACGAGCTGCGCCGTTCCAGGGACGAGCTGGACCATCGCGTGAGCGAGCGAACTGCCGAACTCCGGAAGGCGAACGAACAGCTCCGGGCCGAGGATCGGCGCAAGACGGAATTCCTGGCCATCCTGGGTCACGAGCTGCGGAATCCCCTGACGCCGATCCGGAACGCGTCGTTCGCGCTCCGGCAGCTCACCCCATCGGGGGCACCGGCAGAGCGCCCCATCGGGATCATCGAGCGTCAGGTCGCGCAGATGGCGCGCCTCATCGACGACCTGCTCGACGTCGCCCGGATCACGCATGGCAAGGTGCTCTTGAAGAGGTCGCGCTTCGACCTGGTCCGGCTCGTCGAGGCGGCCGTCGACGACCATGCCAGCGCGGTCGAGGAGAAGGGCCTCCGGCTCGAGAAGCGGCTCCCGGCCCATCCCTTGATGATGGTGGGCGATCCGGCGCGCGTCTCTCAGGCGGTCGAGAACCTGATCGACAACGCGCGGAAGTTCACGGAGCAGGGGGGCCTCGTCTCGGTGAGCCTGGAGGCGGATGCTGCGGGGCGGCTCGCGACGATCAGTGTTCGCGACAGCGGTGCGGGGATCGCGCCGGAGTTCCTGGCCACGCTCTTCGCGCCGTTCTCCCAGCCGGAGGCGAGCGTCGGACGAGGCGGTCTCGGCCTGGGTCTCGCGGTCGTGAAGGGGCTCGTGGAGCTCCACGGCGGTACGGTTGAGGTGCACAGCGCAGGAGCGGGGCAGGGCGCGGAGTTCGTCGTGCGGCTGCCGCTCGACATGGCCGGCGCGACGGAGCGGCCGAGCGCGGCCGCCACGCGCCCGCCCTCCAAGCGGCGCATCCTCGTCGTCGAGGACAACGAGGACGCGGCGGAGAGCCTCGCGCTCGTCCTTCAGATGGCGAGCCAGGAAGTGGCGGTCGCGCACACCGGGGAGGAGGGCCTGGACATGGCTCGCGCTCTCCGGCCGGATGTCGTCCTCTCCGACGTCGGCCTCGGCGGTGGAATGAGCGGGTACGACGTTGCCCGGGCGTTGCGGGCCACCCCGGAGCTGGCCGCTGCCCGCCTCGTCGCTGTCACCGGCTACGGTCAGGAGGAGGACCGTCGGCGAGCCCTCGAGGCGGGGTTCCACGAACACCTCGTGAAGCCTTTCGACATCGACACGCTCCTCGCCGTGCTGGATCGCCTCACGGCCCCCCCGGCGGAAGAACCTCCGCCGCCGGCGATCAGCCGGATGGGCTGAGGCGCGGAGTGTCGGCGAAGGCCCGAGAAGGGGGGTGCGAGGGGCAGTGCCGAGCGTTCGGAGCCGCTAGCGTGGGCGTCCGGGACGCGCCTGGCTCGCGAGGGCCTCCGCGGACGGTACCGAGATCGCGCGAGGCGTCCGCGTGGCGCAGCGCACCTCCTCCGCCTCGAGACGCGCAAACCACCGGGCCGCCCGGCCGCGGAGCTCGCGCCATCGCGCGTCCTCCACGTCCCCGGCGGCGCCCGTTCCCGCGCGCGCCGAGGCCCCCGGCTCGACACGCCGCGCGCCCACGCCGCGCCCGAACAGGTTCCCGTACGCCGAGCACCAGGTCCGGCCGCAGAACGGGCACTGGTAGTAGCGCGTCGGCGAGCCGGGCGCCGACCAGCTCGTCATCACGACCCGGCAGTGCGTACACTCGACGACGGCGTCCATCCGGAATCGGGAGATATCATCGGCGATCGAGCGGTCAAGAATTCGTCCGTGCCAGCGCTCGTGAACGTGAACGGCCTCCTCGTCCCTCCCTCCGAGGCGCGGGTCTCCGTGTTCGACCGCGGCTTCCTCTATGGCGACAGCGTCTACGAGGTGGTCCGCACCTACGGCCTCGCCCCGTTCGAGCTCGCGACGCACCTGCGCCGCCTTGCCGCGTCCGCCGCCCGGATCGACCTCGCGCTCCCCTGGGACGCGGAGCGGATGGCCGCAGAGGCGGAGCGCACCCTCTCGGCCTCGCGCGGCGGAGACCCGCCCGATCCGGAGGCGGCGCCGTGGAACGTCGGGGAGCGCGTGGCGCGCATCGTCGTCACTCGCGGCGCCGGCGACCTGGGCCTCGATCCGGGCCTGGCGGTGGATCCGACAGTGGTGATCTTCGCCCTGCCGCTACGCGGGCCGCCGCTTCGGGCGTACCGGGAGGGAGTGGCTGCCTGGCCCGTCGAGCACGCGGGGGGACAGCGGCGGGGAGGCGATCCGGCGGCGAAGACCGGCGAGCACCTCTTCCAGGTGCTCGCCGTGAAGGAGGCCCTGGCTCGAGGGGCACACGAGGCGCTCCTCCTCGACGCGGCAGGCAACGTCACGGAGGGGGCGAGCTCGAACCTCTTCGCGGTGCAGGGTGGCGTCCTCGTCACGCCGCCGCTCGCGGCGGGCATCCTCGAAGGGGTGACGAGGGGGGTGGTCCTCGAGCTCTGCCACGAGCTCGGGATCGAGGTGCGGGAGGACCCACTTCCCCTCGCGTCGCTCGCGCGCGCGACGGAGGCCTTCCTCACCTCAACGGTCCGCGAAGTCCTGCCCATGACCCGGATTGGCGGCAGGGACGTCGGCGGCGGGCGGCCGGGGGAACTCACGCGGCGGCTCCATTCTGCGTTCCGGCGGCGCGGCGCCCGTGCAGCGCACGGTCGGCGTTCCTGACTCCACCGCGAAGGAACGGTAAGCTGCCCCCGATGCGCAGGCGGAGTTTCATCGACGGGGCTGCGGCCGTGGCCGGGATCGGGCTCGCGGCCCTCATGGCCGGGAGTCTCGCGGAGGGATTCGACGCCACCGTCGAGCGGGCGATGGATGCGCTGAAGCGCGACCCGTCGCTCAAGGTCCGCGCCCAGGCGGCCCTGGTGCTCGGGCAGAAGGGCGGACCGTCGGTGGTCCCGGTCCTGGTCGCGTCGCTGGCCGCCGACCCCTCCGCGACCGTGAGGGCCGCCGCCGCCGCCGCGCTCGGGCGCATCGGCGACCCCTCGGCGCGGGAAGCGCTCCTCGCCGCGATGCGGTCCGACGAGGATGGGGAGGTCAGGACCGCGGCCAGCTGGGCGCTCGACGACCTCGCCGAGCGTGCCCGGGTGGCCGCGCGGAGGTCGGTGGCCATCGAGGACGTCCAGGGCAAGGGGTCGCCGACCGAGAAGGGGGCGCTGCGCGACGCGCTGGCTCGGCACTTGGCGGATCGAGGGTTTCCGCCCGCCCAGGCGGGGGAGACCCCCACATTCCGGGTGAAGGCGTCGGTCCTGGCGCTCGAAGTGCTGCAGTCGGGGGGAAAGGTGTCCATCGACGTGAGGGCATCGGCGATGGCGGTCGAGGCGAGCGGCCGGATGGCGGCGATGAGCGAGGGGGCAGCCCACTTGAAGACCCCGGCGGGGCGGCTTTCCCACGAGAAGGAAGAGCAACTCTCTGCGCGTGCGCTCGAGGCGGCCGCACGCATCTTGTCGGACGAGATCGCGACGGAGCTGAAGTAGCGGGGACGGAGGACGGAATGCAACCGATCGACATGGCGGCGGCGAGGGAGGAGGCGGCGCAGAAGCGGCGCATCCGGAACTACCTCATCGATTCGAGCATCCAGCTACGGCTGGCGAGCTACCTCGTGGGCGTGGCCTGCGCGATCAGCATCGGGATGGGGTGGCTGCTCTGGAACGCGTACCGGGAGTCGAGCCGCCTCGTGGCCCTCGGGGACTCCAAGGTCGACGAGGCGATCGCGAGCATGCTCGCGAGGGAGGACCGGGAGCGAATGCTGCTGCTGGGCATCGGCCTCGTCGCCGTGATCCTCTGCCTGCTCGTCGTCGCAGTGATCGTGACCCACAGGGTGGCCGGGCCGACCGTGGCGATTGCCCAGACGTGCCGGGCGGTCGGCGCGGGGGACCTCTCGCGCCCGCGCCCCCTGCGCCGCCGGGACTTGCTCGTCGACCTGGCCGACGAGGTGTCCCTGATGATCGATGGGCTTCGAAAGCGCGAGGCGGAGGAGCGTGCGGCCCTTGCCGACGCGGCCGCCAAGCTCCGGCGAGCGGGGGCCTCGAGCGTCGAGCTCGAGGTGGCCGTTCGGCTCGACGACATGGCGTCGCGCAAGGGTGCCCGGCTGAGCAGCTCTTGAGGGGGGGAACGGTCATCGCCGGGGGATTGGCCGCTCTCGCCTGGGCCGGTGCCCTGGCGCAGACGCCGCCCCCCGCTCCTCAGGGCGCGGGGCCCGACCCCGGGCTGCCGGACCAGCGGCTGGTCGAGCTTCCGCCGCCCCTCCCGCCTCCCTTGGTTGCAGAGGAGACGCGCGCGGCAAGCGAGTCGTTGCCGGGAGATCCACTGGAACTCCTGTGGGGCCACCGCCTCGACTTCTCCCGCGGCGCGCCGCTCGTCACGATCCGCCTTCTCGAGGGGCAGGAGGGGATCGAGTTCTTCTCGCGAGGGCCGGCTCGCCTGGCGCCTCGCGGGGGTTCGGGCGTGGCCGTCCCCCCGGGGGCGCGCCTACGCGCCCGCGCCCGCGCCGTCCACCCGGCCGTCCTCTCGTACCAGCCGCTCCTCGCGCAAGTCGCGGCGCGCGACCGCTCGGGCCTGGAGCGTGTGCGGGCCATCTGGGAGGGGAGGGGGGTCCGCACGAGGCTGCGGGCGAGCGGGGGGATCTACGGGATCGCGGGTCGAGTCATCGACAATCGCCGCAACCTCCTCCTCGCTGCCGGGACCTGGACGGAGGCCTCGGCCGAGGCCTTCGCGTCCGATGCGCTCGCCCGCTTCGGCGAGCGCCCGGACGTGCTCACGGAGGTCGTCGCGCGCCCGTCGGGTGACGTCGAGGTGATTGGCCCGGACGGCGTCGCGCTGGCCGTCGGGGACGCGGTCGTCGTCCTGGAGCCGTCGGGAGGGGCCGGGTTCACGCTCGCCGGCGTGGACCGGGATCCCGCGCAGCCCGGGCGCGGCACCGAGGAGCGAACATACCGAGGCCGCCTTCTCCTGACGCTCGACGCGGCCGGCAAGCTCGGAGCGGTGAGCGCGCTTCCGCTCGAGGACCTCCTGCGCGGCCTCGTGCCGAGCGAGATGCCGGCCGGATCACCCACCGAGGCGCTCAAGGCACAGGCGGTGACCGCTCGATCGAACGTGCTCGCCCAGATCGGCACTCGCCACCTCTCGGACCCCTGGTCGCTGTGCAGCGACGTGCACTGTCAGGCGTACCGTGGCGACGTCGCGCACGCGGCGTCCACGGACGCGGCGGTCCGGGCCACGGCCGGCGAGGCGCTTTTCGAGCCGTCCGATCGGCGGCTCGTCGACGGCGTCTACTCCGCCATGTGCGGCGGCCACGGGGAGGACAACGATGCCGTGTGGGACGTGCCTCCCGACCCCAGCCTACGAGGACGCCCCGACCTGCCGCCGGCGGCCGCGGCGGCGTGGAACGGAGGCCTCAGCTCCGAGGAGCGCCTTCGGGCCTTTCTCGAGGACGCTCCGCAGGCCTACTGCGCGCGCGCGCCGGGCGCCCGCCAGGACCGCTACCGGTGGGAGCGACGCTTCGCGCAGACGGACCTCGACGCTCTTCTCGCGCCGCTCGGCGTGGGGGCGCTGCGCTCCCTGTCGGTGGAGGAGAGAGGCGCCTCCGGGAGGGCGCGGACCCTCCGCGTCGAAGGAAGCCTGGGCACGGTCTCCGTGCGAGGGGAGCTGCGGATCCGCAGGCTCCTCGGGAACTTGCCGTCCGCGATGTTCGTCGTGTCGCGCGAGGGCGGAGGTTGGGTTCTCCGGGGCGGCGGGTGGGGCCACGGTGCGGGCATGTGCCAGTGGGGCGCGATCGGGCGCGCCGGCGCGGGGCAGGACTACCGGCAGATCCTCCGGGCGTACTTCTCAGGCGCGGACGTGGCGCAGATCTACTGAGGCAACGCCTGCGGCCCGGCGGGCCACGCCGACATGGGGCCGAGGTCATGGACATGCCGGTAGCCGAGCTCGACGAGCGTCTCCGCGGCGACGGCGCTGCGCCGCCCGGTACGGCAGTACACGATGACCTCGGTGTCGAGGGAACCGACCTCGGAGGTCCGGACGGCCACCTCGTCGTAGGGGATGTTCACGGCTCCCGGGATGTGCCCGGCGGCGTACTCGTCCGGCCGGCGCACGTCGATGATCCGGGCACCCCGCTGGGCGAGGGCGAAGGCCGTGGGGCCGTCGATGCGCAGCGCCTCGGCGGCCGCCGATTCCTCCGGGGTCGGATGGGCCGTCGCGCAGCCGGCCAGCAGCGCCAGGGCGAGAGCGAGTCGCCTGAGCGTGGCCTTCCGCAAGCTGCTACCCCCGCAGCGCAGCCGAGATGAGGCCGGGAAGGCGGCTGACCCGGGGCCGCTCGGCGAACCGCGTGAGGCGCTCGCCGACCTCGTGCGCTCGCCGGTGGGTGACGAACCAGGGCGGTTTCGGGCCGAGGTGAAGGTCTCCGCTCAGCCATGCGCGCGGGAAGGGGCGGAACGGGGCGTAGACCACGGTCTTCTGGGGCCGGTCGAAGAGGAGCGCGTTGTGCACGAAGCCGCGCCCGCTCTGGATGTCGGAGTCGGCGTGGCCCGGGAAGGCCCCCCAGGTGGCCTCGGGCAGGAGGTAGGTGACGCCCGCCCACGTGTTCACGCTCACGCTGCCGTACCGAAGGTCGGCGATCGCGGCCTCGAGCCTGGCGCCCAGGGCGGCCGCCGTGGCCGGGTGGACGATGATGTTCACGCCCAGCGTCCCGCGCAACGTCTCGTTCGCGAAGCGGATCGCTTCCGCGAGGAACTCCGAGGGTTCCTCGCCTGGCAGCGACGTCTCCGCGAGCACCGCCCCGAAGAACTCCTCGCAGAAGGCCGGGACCGAGCGGTCCCGCGCGTCGAGGTTCGGGATGAACGTTCGTGGGGCGGAAGCCGCTTGCTCGAGCACCTCCGCGGAGGCGTGCGCCTCGACGGCCCGCCGCTGACGGTCGGCGGCCCCCGGGTAGTAGGCCCCCCGGCTCGGAAGGGAGCGGAACATCCTGCGGATCTCGTCGAGGAACTCCGCCTTCTGCGGCCAGCGCTCCGGCAGGACGAGCACCTGGGTGGCGACGCAGTTGAAACCCCCGTTGTGGAGCTTCTGGGACGCCACGTGCTCCGCCTGGAAGATGATGTCCGAGCGGCGCCACGGGCCGGGCACGACGATGGTGGGCCCGACGCCGCCGAGCTCGGCGGAGATGCGCCTCGTGTTGAGCGGCTCCCCACGCCTCTTCCTCTCCGCGCCCTCGGTGCCGGCGCCGAAGCGGATGGCGTCGTAGGTTCGCTCGCTGCCGGTGATGTGGATCTCGTCGACAAGGGCGTGAGTGGCGAGGTGGGCGCCGACGTCGGCGCCCCCGTACGCCAAGCGGACGAATCCGCGCTCCGCGAAGGGCGCGAAGATCTCCTCGAAGATGGGACCCAGGTACTCGTTCACGGGATTCATCTTGAGCAGCGCCACCTGCCCCTCGGCGTAGAGCTTGTGCAGGACGTCGAGGGGCGGGATGGACGCGATGTTCCCGGCGCCCAGGACGAGTGCCACCTTCCCCGCGGGGGCGCGTTCCCGGTAGAAGCCAGCCACGTTCTCGCGCAGGTTCGCGGCCGTGATCCCCGGCTCCATCCACACCTCGGCGCGGACCCCCGACAGAAGGATGCGATCGTAGCGATCGGCCGGGAAGACCTGGACCACGAGCTGCCCGTCCGGCCGGGCGTGAAGGGCGCTCCGGTGCGGCACGGGGTCCTCGCCCCGGGCGATCCGCTCGAGCGTGTGCTCGAGCGCTCCGACGTAATAGAGCAGCGCGTACGGGCCGCTCGTCCACTCCTCGCCCTCCCAGGGCGACGCGGAGGGAATGCCCTTCGCCTTCACGGCTGCGGCGACCCAGCGAGCGGCCACGGCGCCCGTCCGCTCCCGGACGGTCCGGAGGAGGAGGAGCTTTTCGGGGAGCCCGAGGCGGGCCCATTCGTCCTTGCGAGCGGCGAGCGTCTGTAGGTCCTGGTCGAGGCGTGCGGTGTCCATGGCGGTCCCGGGCAAAAAGGAGACCATGGGTAATCGGAACCGGGCGGGGCTGCACCCGAAAGGGAAGGGTCCCCCTCGGGGGCGAGGGCGCGCGTCATGACACCCGGGGCGCGAGTGACTAGGCTCGGAACGCGGAGCCGAGGGGGCACCCAGCCGATCCCCGCCTGCCCGGAGGAGCCATGGATGGACTCATGATGGACTACGACCTGACGCTCCAGCCGCTGTTCGAGCGCGTCGGGCAGTACTTCCCCACGACGCAGATCGTGTCCCGGTGGCCGGACAAGTCGATCCACCGGACGACCTATGGCGAGTTCCACAAGCGGGTCCAGAAGCTCGCGAACGCGCTCACGCGCCTCGGAATGCGGCCGGGCGACCGGGTCGCGACCCTTGCCTGGAACCACGGGCGGCACCTCGAGGCGTACTTCGCCATCCCGCTCGCCGGAGGCGTGATCCACACGCTGAACCCGCGGCTGTCGCCTCAGGACCTCACCTACATCATGAACCACGCGGAGGACCGGTTCCTCATCGTGGACGACGTCCTCGTCCCGGTCTACGAGCGCTTCCACAAGGACGTGAGCCCGCACGAGGTCGTGGTCTGGACGCACGGCCACGACGCCCCCGACTGGATGATCGACTACGAAGAGCTCATCGAGCCGGAGATGGCGAACTTCGCCATTCCGCGGCTCTCCGAGCGGCAGGCGGCCGGCATCTGCTACACGTCCGGGACCACCGGGAGGCCGAAGGGGGTCGTGTACTCCCACCGGGCGCTGGTGTTGCACTCGCTCGCCTGCGCCATGCCCGACGCGCTTGGCCTCTCGCAGGCGGACGTGATGATGCCGGTCGTGCCGATGTTCCACGTCAACGCCTGGGGCCTCCCGTTCACCTCGGCGATGGTGGGGGCGAAGCAGGTGTTTCCCGGGCCGCACCTCGACGCCGCGAGCCTGCTCGACCTCATCCAACGCGAGAAGGTCACGTTCACGGCCGGGGTGCCCACCGTCTGGCTCGGCATCCTGGAAGCGCTCGACAAGAACCCGACCGGCTGGGACACGTCGACGCTCAAGGCCATGGTCGTCGGCGGCGCGGCCGCCCCGCAAGCGATGATCGAGGCGTTCGAGAAGCGCCACCGGCTCCACGTGGTCCACGCCTGGGGCATGACGGAGATGACGCCGGTCGGGACGGTGAGCCGCCTGAAGCCCCACCTCGCCTCCCTGCCCGACGCGGAGCGGTACCGGTTGATGGCGTGCCAGGGTCTGCCGCTTCCGCTCGTGGACACTCGCGTGATCGGGGAGGACGGGCCGGTGGCGTGGGATGGCAAGTCCATGGGCGAGCTCCAGGTGCGGGGCCCGTGGATCGCGAAGAGCTACTTCCAGAACCCTGCGGAAGCCGACAAGTTCACGATGGACGGGTGGTTCCGGACCGGAGACATCGTCACGGTGGACGCGGAGGGCTACGTCCGGATCACCGATCGGTCGAAGGACCTCATCAAGTCTGGCGGCGAGTGGATCAGCTCGGTCGAGCTCGAGAATGCGCTCATGGGCCATCCCGCCGTGAAGGAGGCGGCGGTCGTGGCGGTGGCGCACCCGCGATGGGGCGAGAGGCCGGTGGCCTGCGTCGTCTTGAAGGCCGGCTCCGTCGCGACCCCCCAGGAGCTCCGCGACTTCCTGTCGCCGGGCTTCGCCCGCTACTGGCTGCCGGACGCCTTCGTGTTCATCGAGCAGATCCCGCGGACGGCCACCGGCAAGTTCTTGAAGAGCGCGCTGCGGGAGCAGCTCAAGGGCCACCGCTGGGAGGAGGGGGCGGCATAGGGCCCCCCGGCGGGCGCGGCCCGCCCAGGTGCAGGCTGTGGCGGCGCTTGCGCGGCCTCAGCGAGAAGATCGCGGCCGCGGCCGTCGCGAGCGCCAGGGCGCCGACGAGCGCCTCCACCATTCCCACGCGCTCGGCGAGGAGTCGACCTGGGCCGGCGAGGTCGGTCGCGGTGCGGCGGGCCTCGCAGCCCCGCACGAGCATGAAGGTGCCGCCGACGAGAAGCAGCCCCGCCCTCAAGAAGAGACGCCCGCGCGAGATCCGCACGGGCGTCTCTTACGACAGGTCGCTTCGTCCAGTCTAGCCGCTGCCGCTCCCGGCGGACTCCTCGCGGTAGGTGAGCGTTCCGGCGAGGTAGTCCTTGTTCATGCGGGCGATGACCTCGAGCTGAATGCCCTTCGGGCACGCCTCGGCGCACTCGCCGATGACCGTGCAGGACCCGAAGCCCTCGGTGGCGTGCTTCTCCGCCATCCCGAGCGCCCGGGCCTTCCGCTCCGGCTGCCCCTGCGGCAGCAGGCTCAGCTGGCTGACCTTCGCGCCGGTGAAGAGCGACGCGGAGGCGTTCGGGCACGCGGCCACGCAGGCACCGCAGCCGATGCAGGCCGCCGCGTCCATCGCGCGATCGGCCTCCTTCTTGCCGATGAGGAGGGAGTTCGCGTCGCGGGGACCGCCGGCGTTGATGTTCACGTACCCGCCGGCCATGATGATGCGGTCGAGGGCGCTGCGGTTGATGACGAGGTCCTTCACGATGGGGAAGGCCTTGGCCCGGAACGGCTCGAGGCGCAGGACCTCCCCGTCATGGAAGAACCGCATGTGCAGCTGGCACACGGTGGTCAAAGGCTGGCTGCCGTGCGGCTGGCCGTTGATGACGAAGCCGCACATGCCGCAGATGCCCTCGCGGCAGTCGCTGTCGAACGCCACCGGCTCCTCGCCCTTCGCGATGAGGCGCTGGTTCAGCACGTCCAGCATCTCCAGGAAGGACATGTGGTGGTCGACGTCTTCCATCTCGTAGCGGACGAAGCGCCCCGCGTCGTCCGCGTTCTTCTGGCGCCAGATCTCGAGCGTGAGTCTCACTTGTAGCTCCGGGTCTGGAGGTGAATGTTCTCGAAGACCAGCGGCTCCTTGTTGAGCGCCCAGGGCTGGCCCTCGCCCTTCCACTCCCACGCGGCCGCGTAGGTGTACTCGTCGTCGTTTCGCTTCGCCTCGCCGTCCTCGGTCTGGTACTCGACGCGGAAGTGCCCGCCGCACGACTCGTTGCGCTGCAAGGCGTCCCAGGTGAGCAGCTCGCCGAGCTCGAAGAAGTCGGCGACGCGGCCCGCCTTCTCGAGCTCCTGGTTGAAGTCGGCGCCCGACCCCGGGATCTTCACGTCGTTCCAGAACTCGGCGCGTAGCTCCGGGATGGCCTTGAGCGCGCGCTCCAGGCTCTCCTTCGAACGCGCCATGCCGACGTCGTTCCACATGAGCTCGCCGAGCCGGCGGTGGAAGTGGTCGACCGACTGCTTGCCGTTGATGGCGAGGAACTTCTTCGTGCGAGCCTCGACGGCCTGCTCCGCCTCCTTGAACGAGGCGTGGTCCGTGCCCGCCTTGGCGATGCCGCCGCGGGCCAGGTAGTCGCCGATCGTGAAGGGGATGACGAAGTACCCGTCGGCGAGCCCCTGCATGAGCGCCGAGGCGCCGAGCCGGTTCGCGCCGTGGTCGGAGAAGTTGGCCTCGCCGAGCACGAACAGGCCCGGGACGTTCGACATGAGGTCGTAGTCGACCCACAGCCCGCCCATGGTGTAGTGGACGGCGGGGTAGATGCGCATCGGGACGCTGTAGGGGTTCTCGCCGGTGATGCGCTCGTACATGTCGAAGAGGTTGCCGTACCGCTCGCCGATGGCTCTCTTCCCCAACCGCTTGATGGAGTCGGAGAAGTCGAGGTACACGCCGAGGCCGCCCGGACCGACGCCGAGGCCGGCGTCGCAGACCTGCTTGGCCGCGCGCGAGGAGATGTCGCGGGGCGCCAGGTTGCCGTAGGTCGGGTACTTCCGCTCGAGGTAGTAGTCGCGGTCGTCTTCGGGGATCTGGTCCGGCGCCCGCTTGTCTCCCTGCTTCTTCGGGACCCAGATGCGCCCGTCGTTGCGCAGAGACTCCGACATGAGGGTGAGCTTCGACTGGTAGTCGCCGGAGCGCGGGATGCACGTGGGGTGGATCTGCGTGTAGCAGGGGTTCGCGAAGAACGCGCCCTTGCGGTGCGCCCGCCAGATCGCCGTGGTGTTCGATCCCTTGGCGTTCGTGGACAGGTAGTACAGGTTCCCGTATCCACCGGTGGCGAGCACCACGGCGTCGCCGACGTGGCTCTCGACCTTGCCGGTGACGAGGTCGCGGGTGACGATCCCGCGCGCGCGGCCGTCGATGATGACGAGCTCGAGCATCTCCGTGCGCGGGAACAGCTGGACCTTGCCGAGCTGCACCTGGCGCATGAGCGAGCTGTATGCGCCGAGGAGGAGCTGCTGGCCGGTTTGTCCGCGCGCGTAGAAGGTGCGGGAGACGAGCGCGCCGCCGAAGGAGCGGTTGGCGAGCAGTCCTCCGTACTCGCGGGCGAACGGGACGCCCTGCGCCGTGCACTGGTCGATGATGTTCCCGGATACCTCCGCGAGCCGGTACACGTTCGCCTCGCGAGCGCGGAAGTCGCCTCCCTTGATGGTGTCGTAGAAGAGGCGCCAGATCGAGTCGCCGTCGTTCTGGTAGTTCTTGGCGGCGTTGATGCCGCCCTGCGCGGCGATGGAGTGGGCGCGCCGCGGCGTGTCCTGGAAGCAGAAGTTCTTGACGTTGTAGCCGAGCTCGCCGAACGACGACGCGGCCGAGGCGCCGGCCAGGCCGGTGCCCACCACGATGATCGTGTACTTCCGCTTGTTGGCGGGATTGACGAGCTTCAGGTCCTCCTTCCGCTTCGTCCACTTCTTGTCGAGCGGGCCGGAGGGAATCCGGGAGTCGAGGGTCGGCATCGGTTCTCCTCTAGAGGCGGATGAGGCCGACCACCACGCCGGCCGGGATGAAGATGTACAGGAGCGCGAGGACCACGCCGACGACCACCGCCGCCTTCTGGATCTGCGGCGTCCACAGCGCGCTCCGGAAGCCGAGCGACTGGAACATGCTGTAGAGGCCGTGCGACAGGTGGAGGCCGAGGCCGATGAGGCTGATCCCGTAGAAGATGACCTTGCCCAGGTTGTGGAAGGTGGTGACGAGGTTGAAGAACGCGTCGCCGGGGACGAACCCGGCGTGGACGACGGCCGCCCCGAGGGTCAGGTCGAGCAGGTGGTAGATGACGAAGGCGAGCGTGAGCAGGCCCGTCCAGATCATCGTGCGCGACGCCACCGGCGTCGAGGGCACGAGGGGCGCTCGATAGGGCACGGGACGGGCGGCGCGCGAGCCGAGGTACAGCTGGATGCCCGCGGTCGCGTGGAGGATCACGGCGGCGAGCATCACGAGCCGCGTGGTCCACAAGAGCCCCTTCGTGCTCTGGAGGAAGTGGGCGTAGGCGTTGAACTTCTCCATGCCCTGGAAGGACTGGAGGTTGCCGAGCAGATGGCCGATCACGAACAGGAAGAGGATGATCCCGGTTACGGCAGAGACCGACTTCTTCCCGATCTGGCTTTGCCAGAACACGGCCAGGCGCGAGACCTTGGCCGGGGCTGCGACGTTGGCGGTAGCGACGCTCATCATCACCCCTCGAGGGCTGGAGGTGTCACCGGCAACCCGACCGCCGTTCGAACCACGGCACCGCGGCGGACGGGCCTGACAATTGGGTGCGCGATTGTAGTCGCCGGACTTCTGCGGGGGAAGAGGGATCGCCGCGAATGTTCGTGGACCCGCCCGCTCTATAAACGTTTAGTGAATGAAACGGGCCGCTCCGCGGCAGGAAGGCGTGGATTTCGCGGGCGTCCTGTCCGGGGCGCCCGTTCCTCGACGCGATGCGGCGCAAAGGAGGGGACCCCGGAGCCCGCCAGCGCGGGGCCGTGCTGGGGTACCATCCAGCCGCGATGAAGAGGGTTTGCGTCTTCTGCGGCTCCTCCATGGGGGCGCGGCCCGCGTACGCGCGCGCCGCCCGGGCGCTCGGAGCAGCCATCGCCCGCCGAGGGCTCGGGCTCGTCTACGGGGGTGGCAGCATCGGCCTCATGGGCGTCGTCGCCGATGCCGTGCTCGAGAGGGAGGGGGAGGTGCTCGGCGTCATCCCGCGCGCGCTCGCCCGCAAGGAGATCTCCCACCACGGTCTCACGCGGCTCGAGGTCGTCTCGACGATGCACGCGCGCAAGGCCCGCATGGCGGAGCTCGCCGACGGGTTCGTGGCCATGCCGGGCGGCATCGGCACGCTCGAGGAGCTCACCGAGGTCCTCACCTGGGGATACCTGGGGATCCACCGCAAGCCGACGGCGCTTCTCGACGTGGCCGGCTACTGGGACCCGCTCATCGTGCTCCTCGACCACGCCGTCGAGGAGGGGTTCCTGAGACCGGAGCACCGGAGCCTGGTCATCGTCGAGCGCCGGCCGGCCCGGCTGCTCGACCGGCTCGCCCGGCACCGCGTGCCCGAGGCGCCTCGCTGGATCCCGCCCCGGGCGACCTAGGCAGTGCGCCCGTCCAGGCGGACGCGCCGGAGCCGCAGGGCGTTCGCGATCACCGTCACCGAGCTGAAGCTCATCGCCGCGCTCGCGATCATCGGCGACAAGAGAAGCCCCGAGAACGGGTAGAGCACGCCCGCCGCGAGCGGGATGCCGAGGGCGTTGTACCCGAACGCCCAGAACAGGTTCTGGCGGATGTTCCGCATGGTCGCACGCGACAGGCGCCGGGCGCGGACGAGGCCGCCGAGCTCGCCCCGGACGAGCGTGATCCCGGACGTCTCCATGGCGACGTCGGTCCCCGTCCCCATGGCGATGCCGACGTCCGCGGCGGCCAGCGCAGGCGCGTCGTTGATGCCGTCGCCCGTCATGGCCACGACCCGGCCGCGCGCCCGGTAGCTCCCGACGACGCGGGCCTTGTCGCCGGGGAGGACCTCCGCCTCCACGATGTCGATGCCCACCTCCCGGGCCACGGCGCGCGCCGTCGCGACCGAGTCCCCGGTGAGCATCGCCACCTCCACGCCCTCCGCGCGGAGCGCGCGGACCGCAGCGCTCGCCCCCTCCTTCACAGGGTCCCGGACCTCGAGCACCCCCGCGGGACGACCGCCGACCGCCACCAGGACCGCGGTGCCCCCTCGCGAGCGCATCTCCTCGGCGCAGGCCTCGAGCGGGCCGGTGTCGACGCCCAGGTCGCCGAGGAAGCGGGCACTGCCGAGCGCGACCATCTCCCCGTCCACCGCTCCGGTGACGCCCGCGCCGGGGCGGTACTCGAAGGCGGAGTGCACCGGGACGGCGAGGCCCCTTTCCCGGGCACCGGCGACGATCGCAGCGGCGAGGGGGTGCTCGCTCCCCCGCTCGACGCCGCAGGCGAGGCGCAACACCCGCTCCTCGCCAGTGCCGGGCACCGCGAACACGGACGCGAGGCGCGGGCGGCCGGCCGTGAGCGTCCCCGTCTTGTCGATGAGGAGGAGGTCCACCTCGCCGAAGCGCTCCAGGGCGGCGGCATTCTTCACCAGGATGCCGGAGGCGGCTCCGCGTGCGGTGCCCACCATGATGGCCATCGGCGTCGCGAGGCCCAGCGCGCAAGGACAGGCCACGATGAGGACGGCGACCGCGTTCACGAGGGCGAAGGCGAGGCGGGGTTCGGGCCCCCACGCCGCCCAGCCTGCGAAGGAGGCCACGGCGACCAACACGACCGCCGGCACGAACCAGCCGGACACGGCGTCGGCGAGCCTCTGGACCGGGGCGCGGCTGCGCTGCGCCTCGCCCACCATCCGGACGATTTGCGCGAGCAGCGAATCCGCCCCCACGCGCTCCGCCCGCATGAGGAACGTGCCGTTGCCGTTCACGGTGGCGCCGGTCACGGGATCGCCCGCCGCCTTCTCGACGGGGACCGGCTCGCCGGTGAGCATCGACTCGTCGACCGAGGAGCGCCCCTCGAGGACAATGCCGTCCACCGGGACCCTTTCGCCCGGACGCACGCGCAGCACGTCGCCGGGGTGCACGTCGCCCACCGGCACGTCCCGCTCGTCGTCTCCTTGGAGGCGGCGGGCCGATCTCGGCGCGAGTCCGAGGAGCGCGCGGATGGCACTCGACACCCGGCTGCGAGCGCGGAGCTCGAGGACCTGCCCGAGGAGGACGAGCTCGACGATGACGACCGCCGACTCGAAGTAGAGCGGCACGGCCCCGCCGTGCCCCCGGAAGGCGGGCGGGAAGTGCCGCGCCGGGACGACCGCCGCCACCGCGCTGAAGAGCCACGCCGCGCCGGTCCCGAGGCCGATGAGCGTGAACATGTTGAGGCGCCGCGTCCGCAGGGAGAGCCACGCCCGCTCGAAGAAGGGCCAGCCGCCCCAGAGCACGACCGGCGTGGAGAGCACGAGCTCCATCCATGCGAGCACGCGTGCCCCGAACAGGTGCGTGACCGGTGCGCCGGGGAGCATGTCGAACATCGCCAGGGTCAGCAGCATGAACGCAGGCACCGCGCACAGCCAGAGCCTGCGGCTCATGTTCTCGAGCTCGGGGTTCCGCTCCTCCGCGGGCGGAAGGCCTCCCTCCGAGACGGGCTCGAGCGCCATCCCGCAGACCGGGCAAGGGACGGGCTCCGCCTCCCGCACCTCCGGGTCCATCGGGCAGACCCACGTGACGCGGCCCGCGGCGGGCGGCGGGCGTTGGGTCGCGGGACGCGGGGCGAGGAACTGCTCCGGCCGCTCGCGGAAGCGCTCGAGGCACCTCTCGTTGCAGAAGAAGTAGCGGGTCCCCCCATGCTCGAGGCTCCCGCCCCGGGGCGCCCTGGGATTCACGTCCATGCCGCAGACGGGATCGCGGGCCAGGTAGGCCGACGGGTCCCGATGGAAGCGTTCGCGGCAGGCGGCGCTGCAGAAGGCGTAGGCGAAGCGCCCCACCACCTCGGCGCCTCCGGGAGGCGATCTCGGGTCGACCTCCGCGCCGCAGACCGGGTCGCGCGGCTGCGCTGCGATCGGGGGCTTCGTCTCCGGCTGCGCGGGAGAGGGAGGGAGTGTCATGGAGGCAGATCTCTACGGGGGTGAGAGCCGTCTTGCCAACGCGGGGTTCGGGCCGCCCACTCCTCCTCAAGGATGCGGGCCTGCGGCGGCGTTCAGGTGCCGCTCGACTTCTCGGAAGACCTCCTCCAGGTCAAAGGGCTTCTCGAGAAAGCCCGCCGCCCCGACCTCGGCCGCACGCCGGCGGGCGTCCTCGGCGGCGGTCACGACGACGATGGGGCACGCGTCGCCATACCGCTCCCGGAATGCCTTCGCGAACTGCCACCCGTCCATTCTCGGCATTCGCATGTCGAGGAGGATCAGCGCCGGAGGGTCCGCGGCCGCCCGCTCGAGCGCCTCGAGGCCGTCCCCGGCCGTCGCGACCCTATAACCCAGGCCACGAAGGATCTCCGCCTCCAGGGCGAGGAGGTCCGGGTCGTCCTCCACGACCAGGATCGTGCCTTCACGCGCTGGCACGCGGTGCCTCGGCGGCCAGAGGGAGCGAGAAGAAGAAGGTGGACCCCGTGCCCGCCTCGCTCTCGAACCATACGCGACCCCCGTGGCGCGAGACGATCTCTCGCGCGAGGTCGAGCCCGAGGCCGAACCCGCCCCGGTCGTCCGGGTCGTCCTCGTGCGCCCGATAGTAGCGGCTGAAGAGGCGCTCCTGGCGCTCGGGCGGGATCCCCATGCCGGCGTCGCGCACCGAGACGACCGCCTCGCCGGATCCGCGGAGCACCGCCACCGTGACGTCCCCGCCGCGCGGCGAGAACTTGAGGGCGTTGTCGAGGAGGCTCACGAGGACCTGCTCGATCCGGCCCCGATCCGCGCGGACCGCCGCCGAGGGGGCGGTCGCGAGGTGGAGCCGGTGGCCGCCGGCGGCGCGCCGCATGCGATCGAGGACCTCCTCGACCTGCTTCGACAGGTCGTACTCAGCGAGCCGGAGATCCGGCCCCCCGACGCGGAAGCGGGCAACTTCGAGGAGTTGCTGCACGAGCCGCGAGAGGCGGTCGACCTGCCGGTTCACGACGTCGAGTGCCGGGGCGTCGGGCGCGGAGCGGCGCTGCAGGAGCTGCACGTAGGCCTTGATGACGGCGAGCGGGGTCTTGAACTCGTGCGCGGCGGTGGCGAGGAACTCGTCTCGCATGTCGTCGAGGCGGCGTACCTCGCTCACGTCTCGGAACACGGCGACCGCGAAGCGAACCGGGCCTTCCGTCCTATCCTCCACCGGTGCCGCGGTGACCTCGGCGGCGACCTCGACGTCCGTCCCGGGCCGGAAGACCACCGGCATCCGGCGGACCGTCTCTCCGCGCAGGGCGCGGACGCTCGCGAAGTCCTTCGGGAGGATCGGGGAGCCGTCCGGCAACCGCATCCTCGAGGCGGCAGCGAGGTCCACGAGCGGCCCGAGCAGCTCGGCCTTGGAGGACACGCCGAACAGCCGCAGCGCCGCCCGGTTGCCGTCCACGACGCGAAGGTCGGGGTCGACGACGAGGACGGCGTCCCCGATGCTGTCGAGGACGGCACGCACCTGCCCCGCGACGGCCTCGCGTTGCCTCGCCTGCCGTCGCATGAGGACGAGCAGGAGCGCCGTGCTGACCGCGACGAAGACCCACCCCTTCGCGGTCTGGATCGCGGCATTCAGCGGGCCGGACGGGACGAGCACCTCGAGCAACTGGTCCGAGAAGAGGATCCACAGGGCGCCAGCGACCGCGTAGATCACCGCGATGCGGGCGGGTGTGAACTGCGGTCCCTGGGGGCCACCCGCGTCGATGTCCAGGCCGTGCTTGCCAAGGCGCTGCTTTTCCACGCTCCTACTTTGGTACCTGCCGGGGCTTCCTGTCGGCGCCCTAGGCGGGGGGTGCGGGTCGGACGGCAGCCGCTCGCGAGGCCTCAACGTGGGAAGAGCGACAGCTGCGAGCCCGGTCTTCGGAACGGCGAGGCCCCGGACTCCCCGCCAGGGCGCCGCTTGAGGCCGAGCTTGCGCGCGGCGGTCGCGAAGAGCGAATCGATCGCCTCCGCGTAGGCGCCCTCGCCCCGTTGACGCAGCCCGAACCGGGCGTCGTAGAGTCGGCCGCCGCGCGTCTCGCGGATCCGGTGGAGAACGCGATCGACCCGGTCGGGCAGGGCCGTTCGGAGCCGCTCCGCGAAGACCGCCTTCACCGATCCGGGCAGCCGCAGGAGAAGCCAGCCGGCGCCCGTCGCTCCCGCCTCTCGGGCGGCGCGGAGGACCGCCGGGATCTCCTCATCGTTCAGGCCCGGGATGACCGGCGCGACGTTCACGGAGACCGGGACGCCGCCCCGGGCGAGCCTCTCGATCGTCTTGAGGCGCCGTTCCGGGGCCGCGGCCCAGGGCTCGAGCGCGCGGGCCCGGGTGGCGTCGAGGAAGGGGAGGCTCACGGACGCCCTCGCGGCGCCGGCCCCCGCGAGGGACGCGAGGAGGTCGATGTCGCGCTCCACGAGCGGCGACTTGGTCACGACCGCGACCGGGTTCAGGTAGTCGCGGCACACCTCCAGGCAGGCGCGGGTGATTCGGAGCGAGGCCTCGATGGGCTGCCAGGGGTCGGTGGCGCCCGCGAACGCGACGACCTCGCCCCTCCAGCTGCGCCGCTCGAAGGCCTCGCGCAAAAGCTCCGGCGCCGCGAGCTTCGCGACGATCTGGGTGTCGAAGTCCGTCCCCGCGCCGAAGCCCAGGTACTCGTGGGTGGGGCGCGCGTAGCAGTAGGCGCACGCATGCGAGCAGCCCCGGTAGGGGTTGAGGCTCCAGGCAAAAGGGATGTCCGGGCTGTCGTTTCGCGAGAGGACCTGGCGCGTCGCGTCCACGTGGATGCGAGGCCTCGCCGCAGGCGGCTCGCCGATCCAGTCGACGCTCGTCGCGAGCCAGGGGTTCGGCGGATTCGACATCGGGAGAGGGCGCACGGCTCTCCCATAACTGAACATCCGTTCCGATCAAGCGTCGCGGGAGCGCGCCCGGAGCCCCGAGATCGCCGTCCCGGGGGCGGACGGGCTCCGTGGTATAAGGCCACGCCTTGAACGAGGAATTGCTCATCGTCGCCGCCGAGGCGAGCGCCGACCTGCACGCCTCCCGGGCGCTCGATGAGCTGAGGAAGATCCGCCCCGGCGTGCGAGCCTTCGGGGTCGGCGGGCCGATGCTCCGGTCGGCGGGACTCGACGCGCTCTACCCCGCCGAGGACCTGTCTGTGATGGGTATCGCCGAAGTCCTGCCAAAGATCCCGCGTATCCTCGGGATCTTGCGTGGCCTCCGCCGCGCCTGCGCCGAGCGGAGGCCCGCGGCAGCCCTGCTCGTCGACAGCCCGGACTTCAACCTCCGCCTCGCGCGGCATCTCAAGGCCCAGGGCGTTCGCGTGGTCTACTACGTCTCCCCCATGATCTGGGCATGGAGGCAGGGAAGGGCGCGGAAGATCGCGAAGCTCGTCGACCGCATGCTTTGCATCCTCCCCTTCGAGGAGCGCTTCTACGAGGGGACGGGGGTGAGCGCCCGCTTCGTCGGTCATCCGCTTGCGGAGCGTCCTCGGCCGGGCGACCCGGGCTTCTATCGGCGGGAGCTCGGGCTCGCCGAGGGGCGTCTCACGGTTGCGCTCCTCCCCGGGAGCCGGAGGACCGAGCTTTCCCGGATCTTCCCGCCCATGCTCGATGCGGCCGAGCGCATTCGCCACCGCCACCCCGACGTCCAGTTCGTGGTCCCGGTCGCTCCCACGCTGCGGGAGGAAGTGGTGCGGCCCTTCCTCGCACGCCATGCGACGCTGGACGTGAAGCTCGTGTCCGGCCGGGCCGACGAGGCCGTCGGGGCGAGCGACGCGGCGCTCGTCAAGAGCGGGACGTCGACGCTCGAGACGGCCCTCATGCAGCGCCCCATGGTGGTCGTCTACCGGCTCGCCTGGCTCTCCTACTTCGTGGGCCGGCTCTTCGTCCGCATCGCGCACTTCGCCCTCGTGAACATCCTCGCCGGCCGGCGCGTCGTGCCTGAACTCCTCCAGACCGACGCCAGCCCGGATCGCATGGCCGCCGAGATCGAGAAGCTCCTCTCCGACCCGGCGGCGCGAAGCGAGCAGCTCGCCGCTCTCGAGGACGTGCGACGCTCCTTGGGCGAGCCCGGTGCCGCTCGCCGGGTCGCCGAGGAGCTCGCTGGAGCGCTAACCCCATGACCCCATCGACAGAGACCCCCCACGGGTCGCGGCCAGCCGTCGTGTGCTTGCCCACCTACGACGAGAAGGACAACCTCGGGCCCATCGTGGAGGCGATCCTCGCCGCCACTCCCGACGTGGACATCCTCGTCATCGACGACAACTCGCCCGACGGGACCGGGCGGCTGGCGGACGAGATCGCCGCGCGGGAGCCGCGGGTGAAGGTGCTGCATCGCGCGGGGAAGGAGGGGCTCGGAAAGGCCTACCTGGCGGGGTTCGACTGGGCGCTCGGCCACGGCTACGAGTTCGTGCTGGAGATGGACGCGGACTTCTCGCACGACCCGAAACGGCTCCCCGCCATGCTGGAGGCGGCCCGGGAGGCGGACCTCGTGCTCGGGAGCCGGAACATTGCCGGGGGCGGGACCGTGAACTGGAGCCTCGCGCGCAAGATCATCTCCCGCGGCGGGAGCCTGTACGCCCGGACGATCCTGGGGATTGCGGTCCGCGATCTCACCGGCGGGTTCAAGTGCTTCCGCCGCAAGGTGCTCGAGTCGATCGACCTCAAGACCGTCGAGTGCTCGGGCTACGCCTTCCAGATCGAGCTCACCTACCGGGCCATCCGCAAGGGGTTCCGCGTGCGGGAGATCCCCATCGTCTTCGTCGACCGGCGGGTCGGGCAGTCGAAGATGTCGAGGCGGATCGTGTTCGAGGCGCTGCGCAAGGTCTGGTCCATCCGGGCGAGCGGCTTTCACTAGCTCGGGGAGGGAAGGGCCGGAATGCTCCGCGAGGTCGTCACCCAGAGCCTCATCGCGCTCTCGGCGATCTTCGTCGTCGTCGACCCTTTCGCGGCCGTGCCCTTCTTCCTGGCGATGACCTCGGACCAGTCGGCGGCGGAGCGCCGCGACACCGCCCGCCGGGCGGCGCTCGGGACCTTCTTCATCCTCTTCGGCTTCGGGGTCGCCGGCGCGGTCATCTTCCGGGCGCTGGGAATCACCATCCCGGCCTTCAAGATCGCGGGAGGCATCCTGCTCCTCCTCATCGCCGTGGACATGATCCGGACGCAGCCGTCCGCGGCCCGCATCACGGAGCCCGAGGTCGAGGCCGGGTCGGCCAAGGACGACGTCGCCATCGTTCCGCTTGCCATGCCGCTCCTCGCCGGTCCCGGGTCCATCGCCACGGTGATCGTCCTCATGGGGCGTGCCCGCCAGGACCACTGGTGGCGCGGCCTCCCGGTGCTCGGCGCGGTGCTCGTCACCGGCGTCGCGAGCTACCTCGTCCTCGCCGGAGCGGCCCGCGTCGAGAGGGTGATGGGGCGCACCGGGATGAACGTGCTCGAACGCGTGGCCGGCATGCTGCTCGCCGCCATCGCCCTGCAGTTCATGATCGACGGCGCCGGCGAGGCGTTCCCGGGCCTCCTGCACTGACCCGAGCGGCAAGGGGCCGCCCGCAGCCGGTATGGATTCCGCAGGCGGGGCGCCACGGCGGGCCGGCGGAGGCCCAACGGTGAAGTTCGCGAGCCGGTCGCCGCAAACCCGTCCCATGGTATGAATCGACACCTCGCCGTCACACGAGCCCCCGCGCCCGGGCGCGGGGCGAGCCGGAGATCGCCACGCCATGGCCCAGCGCACCGTCCGCACCATCTCCATCCTCGGCGCAGATGGCGCCGGCAAGACCGCGCTCGTCGAGGCGCTGCTTCGGGCCGCGGACGCCAAGCGCGCGAACCCCGAGGGCTCGACCTCGCGGCTCGACGCGGATCCCGAGGAGAAGAAGCGGAACTTCACCCTGTCGCTCCATCCCGAGACGCTCGAGGACGGCGGCAGGACCTTCCACGTGCTCGACACCCCCGGGTTCGCGGCCTTCATCAACGAGGCGGAGTGGGCGCTGCAGGTGACGGATGGGGCGGTCCTCGTCGTCTCCGCCGTCGACGGCACGCACAACAGGACCGAGCGGATCTACGACGCGCTTGCCGAGTCGCGGCTCCCGGCGCTCGGCGTCGTGGGGCGCATGGATCACGAGCAGGCCGATTTCCGAAAGACCCTCGCCGACGTCGAGGGCTCTCTCAAGGTGAAGCCCGTCCCGGTTCATCTGCCCATCGGGCAGGGTGCGGGCCTCAAGGGCGTCGTCGACCTCATCGCCATGAAGGCCCATGTCTACGACAAGGGCTTCGGCAAGATGGCGGAGGCCGACATCCCTGCGGATATCCGCGTGGAGGCGGAGGCCGCCCGGACCGCCCTGGTCGAGGCCGCTGCCGAGTCCGACGACGAGCTTCTCGGCAAGTACCTGGAGGGTGGTGCCCTTTCGCCGGAGGAGGTCCTTCGCGGCATCTCGACCGGCGCGGCCCAGCAGAAGTTCCTCCCGGTGGCGGTCGCGGCCGCCAAGCCCGGCGTGGGAATTCGAGAGCTCTTGGACCTCGTGGCGCAGCTCCTCCCCGGCCCCGAGGCGCGCTCCGTCCGCGGCAAGGACCTCGGCGGCAAGGACGTCGAGCGCCGCCCGGACGTCGGCGCGCCCTTCTGCGCCCAGGTCTTCCGCACGACCATCGATCACTTCGCCGGCCGCGTGGACTACCTCCGCGTCCTGTCGGGCACTCTCAAGGCGGACGCCGTGGTCATGAACCCGCGCACGCGGGTGGAGGAGCGCATCGCCAAGGTCTACCGCACCGACGGCGCCCAGCAGGTCGAGGTGCAGAGCGCCGGCCCGGGGGACGTCGCCGTCCTCCTCAAGCTCAAGGATGCGCGGACGGGCGACACGCTCTGCGACAAGGACGCCGTGATCGTGCTGCCGGACTTCAAGCAGCCCAACCGGCCGGTGGCCTACGCGGTGCACGCGAAGGGAGCGGGCGACGACAAGGCGACGGCGGCCCTCCACAAGCTCATCGAGGAGGACCCGTCGTTGGAGCTTGCGCGGGCGGCCGACACCGGCGAGTTCCTTCTCAAGGCCACCGGGCAGGCCCACATCGAGGTGACCGTCGAGCGACTGAAGCGCAAGCACGGCGTCGACGTCCAGCTCTCGGTCCCGACCCCGGCGTACCTCGAGACCATCACGGCCCCCTCCAAGGCGCAGGGCAAGTTCAAGCGCCAGACCGGCGGGCACGGGCAGTACGGCGACTGCACGCTCGAGCTCTACCCTCTTCCGCGGGGATCCGGCTTCGAGTTCGAGGACGCCATCGTCGGCGGTGTCATCCCGCGCCAATTCATCCCGTCGGTCGAGAAGGGAGTCCGCGGGGCGCTCGTCTCGGGCCCCCTCGCCGGCTACCCGGTCGTGGACTTCAAGGCGAAGCTCGTGTTCGGCAGCTACCACGACGTGGACAGCTCGGACATGGCATTTCAGATCGCCGGATCGCTCGGGTTCAAGAAGGCCATGCAGGAGGCCCGGCCCATCCTCCTCGAGCCCATCATGCGCCTCGACGTCCGCGTCCCCGAGGAGTACGTCGGGCCGGTCATGGGAGACCTGAACAGCCGGCGGGCGAAGGTCCAGGGCATGGAGCCCATCGCACGCGGCGTCGTCATCCGGGCGCTGTGCCCGCACGCCGAGGCCATGACCTACGATGCGGAGCTGAGGTCACTCACCCAGGGCGTCGGCTACTTCAGCATGGAGCCGTCGCACTACGAGCCGGTGCCGCCCCCGATCGCCCAGAAGATCATCGAGAAGCGGCGCGCCGAGGGCAAGGTGAAGGGGATCGAGGAGGAGAAGTAGGCAGGGGACCGCTACCGCGCCCGCACGGGCCTACGGAGCAGGGTCCTCCGGCGCTCCGGCGGGACGCGCGAGGGATCGGACAAGTGCACCTCGTGGTGGCGGCCGTGGAAGGCGAGCCCGAGCTCGGCCGCCGCGCGGCGCATGCGGTCGAGCGTCGTGGGCTGTTCGGCGCGCGCACCGAGGTGGAGCGCCTGCACGCAACGTCCTTCCTTCAGGTCCTCGAGCCGGACCGAGGCGGCAAGGTCGCGGCTGGCCTCCGCAGGGAGCGCGGCGACGGCCAGCGCGAGGTCGCCGCGCCGGACGAAGTTGGGCATCCGCAAGAGCAGCTTCCAGCGAGGGCCGTCGGGGGCGGCCTCTGGCTCCGGGGAATCCTCCCAGCAGAGGACCTCGAGCGGCGGCACGCGGAAGTCCTTGCCGCGCGCCCGGCGCGTCGCGGCGCGCAGCGCCCCCGCGAGCTCGTGGATCCCTGCCACGCGCTCGTCGAAGGCCGCGCCCTCGGGTTCCCCATGGCCCGCGACGGAAAGGAAGCGCGCGGGACCCACCGTGACGATCCGCGGCGAGCGCCCCGAAGCGTACTCCTCGGCGTGAAGCCGAAACAGGTCGATGCGGACCGTCACGGAGGTGAAGATAGCGGGCGGCGGCGCCCGCGGCACGCGGGCCACGGCGGGCTTGATCCGTCGCCGAAATGCCCATACACCTCTGCCTCGGGGCCGCCCGCGTGAAGAGCTACCTGCGACTACTTCGCTTCGCCGCCGCCTACAAGTGGCAGCTCGCCGCGGCGCTCGCCTGCATGCTCGTGCTCGCGGTTGCGACGGCGGCGTACGCGAACCTCCTCGGTCCGGTGCTCGAGTTCCTCTTCACCGGGCGGATCGAGGCGATGGCCAACTTCGCGAAGGTGCTCCCGCGCGGCTGGGAGGTCGAGCGCTGGGCCTCGATGGTGGACCGCGGGCAGGTGCTTCGGTGGCTCCCGTGGCTCGTCATCTCCGTCGCGGTCATCAAGGGGATCGCCTGGTACGGGCAGTATTACCTGATGGGGATGACCTCCCAGCGCGTCATCGCCGACCTGCGTGGGGAGCTCTTCGACCACATGATGCGGCTTTCGCCGGGCTTCTACGCGAGGCGGCACTCCGGCGACCTGCTGAGCCGCGTGAACAACGACGTGCAGTCCGTCGAGAACGCCATCTCCAACGCGGTAGCGAGCTACATCCGGGACGGGCTCCAGGTGGTGGTGATGCTCGCGAGCTGCTTCCTGCTCGACTGGAAGCTCTCCCTCATCACGTTCGTCGCGGTGCCGGTGACGATCGTCCCCATCGTGCGCTTCGCACGCCGCCTCAAGAAGACCACCTCGCAGTCTCAGACCGCGCTCGGCAAGATCTCCGAGGTCGTCCAGGAGGCCCTCTCGGGCATCCGCGTCGTGCAGGCCTACGGGATGGAGGCATGGGAGTCCGCACGCTTCCGGGAGGAGAACCGGCGCTGGCTCCGGTACATGCGCCGCACCTTCTCGGTGCGCGCCCTCACCTCGCCGCTCATGGAGGTCATGGCCGCGGTCGGCCTCGGCCTCGCCATCGTGTGGGTCGGCGAGTCCATCGTGCAGGGGACGATGCCGGCGGCGAAGTTCTTCTCCTTCGTCGCGGCCGTGCTCCTCCTGTACACCCCCGTCAAGCAGCTCGGGAAGGTCGGCCAGTCGGCCATGCAGGGCGCGGCAGCCGGCGAGCGCATCTTCGAGGTGCTCGATTCGCGGTCCGAGGTGCCAGACGACGGGCGGGTGGTGCTCGACCCGTTCCACGAGGAGATCCGGTTCGAGGACGTATCCTTCTCCTACGGCGACCGGCCGGTCCTGCGCGGCGTGTCGCTCTCCATACGAAAGGGCGAGGTGGTGGCGCTCGTGGGCAGCTCGGGCGGAGGCAAGACGACGCTCTCGAACCTCCTCCCGAGGTTCTGGGACGTGGTTGGCGGGCGCATCACCATCGACGGGACCGACGTTCGCGATGCCACCCTCGCGAGCCTGCGCGCGCAGATCGCACTCGTGACCCAGGAGACCGTGCTCTTCAACACCTCGGTCCGCGCGAACATCGCCTACGGCCGGCCCGAGATCCCCATGGCCGACGTCGAGCGGGCCGCGCGCATGGCCCAAGCGCATGACTTCATCGTCGCGCTGCCGAACGGTTACGAGACCGTCGTGGGGGAGCGCGGCGGCCTGCTCTCGGGAGGGCAGCGCCAGCGCATCGCGATCGCGCGGGCGTTCCTCCGGGACGCCCCCATCCTCGTCCTCGACGAGGCCACGAGCGCTCTCGACGCGGAGAGCGAGCGGGAGGTCCAGAAGGCCCTCGAGCGCCTGATGGGCCTCGACGGCGGCTCCACCGGTGGCGCCCACCGGACGACGCTCGTCATCGCCCACCGCCTCTCGACCATACGCCACGCCGACCGGATCGTCGTCCTCTCGGCCGGCGTCGTGGCCGAGGTGGGAAGGCACGGGGACCTGCTCGCCCGCAGCGGCGAGTACGCCCGCCTCTACCGGATCTACGAGGGTGGAGCGGCGGGTTCCGCGCAGGCCGGATAGCTGCGAGGTCGCTTGGGAAGGCGCGCTCTACTCACCGTCGGAGTCCTCGTCGCGGCCTGGTGCAGCTACGGGCTGTGGGCGGTCGCGCGCCGGGCGCCGAGGCCTGCAGCCGTCGCCGGGGAGATGCGCGGCGCCTGGCACGTGCACACTGCGAGGAGCGACGGAAGGGGCGACCTCGCCGAGGTCGTCCGGGCGGCGCACGGGGCCGGCCTCCAGTTCCTCGTGGTGGCGGATCACAACGTGCTCGCCCCCGAGGAGGGCGGGTGGCGGGACGGAGTCCTCGTCGTTCCGGCCACCGAGATCTCCGCCTCCTACGGACACGTCGTGGGGGTCGGGCTGGCGCGGGAACTCACCCGGGAAGAGCGACAGCGGGACGCGCTCGCCGCCGTGCGGGAGTTGGGGGGGGAGGCGGTGCTCGCCCACCCGTTCCACCCGGGCCGCCCCTTCACGCGCTGGGTGCGGGACGACTGGAGCGGGATGGAGGTCGTGTCCAATGACTCGTTCTGGGGCCTCACCCGCGCAGGAAACTCCTTCTGGCGCGTCTTTCAGGCGCTGCTCCTTCTGCCGTTCGATCCGGGGCGATCCATGCTCGCCTTCTTCCACGAGCCCACCCGCGAGCTCGCGCGCTACGATGCCGCCGCCGCCCGGCGGCGGGTGACGCTCTTCTGCGCGAGCGACGCCCACGGGTGGCCGAGCTACCGGGCGGCCTTCGAGGCGTTCAGCATGCACGTGCCGGTCGCGCCGAGCGGCGACGACGCCGCCGACCTGCGGGCGGTGCGACAGGCGCTCTTCGACGGAAGTGCGACCTGCGTCCTCGATGCCGTCGCGCCCGCGTCGGGCGTGAAACTGGCCCTCGCCCCGAGCGGAGACCGGATCGAACTGCACGCCTCGACCACTGCACCCTCGCGCTCGAGCTGGCACCTGTTTCGGGACGGTGCTCCGGTCGGGACGATGGCGGCGAGCGCCGACGGGGCGTCCTACGCCTGCGCCGGACCCTGTCCCCGGGGCGCCTGGAGGGTCGAGGGAAGGCGGTCCGGCGAAGCCTGGCTGTTCACGAACCCCCTCTGGATCGAGTAGGAGCGCTCCATCGTGCACGTCCTCTACGCGCTCGGGAGTTACCTCCTCTTCCTGGCGCTACTGCCGGCGCTCCTCTTCCACCCCAAGCTGCGCCACGGGATCCCGGCGCGCCTCGGCTTCTACCGGAGGTCGGAGGGGGTGGGCGCCGGGTCCCCGCGCATTTGGCTGCACGGGGCGAGCGCCGGGGACCTGCTCTCCCTTCACCCCATGATGAAGGAGCTCAAGGCACGGGTGCCCGGGTGCTGCATCGTGGTCACGACCATCACCAACAGCGGCCTCGAGATGGCGCGCAAGAAGCTCGCGGAGGCCGACGTGGTCCTCTACGCGCCCTACGACCTTCCCGGCGCGACCCGCCGGGCGGTGGCGCGGCTCCGGCCCGACCTCCTCGTCCTCGAGTACACCGAGATCTGGCCCAACCTGATCCGTGCGGCGCGGAAGGCCGGTGTGCGGATCGCGCTCACCAACGGGCGCTTCAACCCGGAGAAGATGACGAGCTACCGCACGCTCTTCCGGCTCATCGGAAACCCGCTTCCCTCCATCGACCTCTTCCTCATGCGGTCGGACGAGGAGGCCGAACGCGCCCTTCAGCTCGGGGCACCCCCGGACCGGGTGTGGGTGAGCGGGAACACGAAGTTCGACGCACTCCCGCTCGACCGCCTCAACGGCGACGACGAGCCTCTCCGCATCGCGATGGGACTCGACCCGGGCCGCCCCGTGTTCATCGCAGGGTCCACGCACGACGGCGAGGAGGAGATCCTCCTCGCCGTCTTCCGCGAGCTGCGGCGGGAGGTGCCGCGCCTCCAGATGGTCGTCGCCCCGCGCTACGTCGAGCGCTCGGGGCGGATCCTGGGGCTCGTCGCGGAGGCGGGCTTCTCGGGGCGCCTGCGAAGTGCGGGCGCCACCGGCGGCCGCGCCGACGTGGTCGTCCTCGATACCATCGGCGAGCTCGCCGCGGCTTACCGCCTCGCGACGCTCGCGTTCGTGGGCGGGAGCTTCGTGCGCCGCGGCGGACAGAACGTGCTCGAGCCGGCCGGCCAGGGCAAGCCTGTCCTCTTCGGGCCCCACATGGAAAGCTTCAAGGACAGCGTCCAGGTGCTCGTCGGGCGAGGGGGCATCCAGGTCGCGACCCCGGACCAGCTGCTCCGCGTCGCCCGGGAGCTTCTCTCGAGGCCGGAGGAGCTTGCAGAGCTCGGATCCATGGCCCGGGAGGCGGTGAGCGCGATCCGGGGGGCGAGCGCCCGCAACGTGGACCACATGATGAGGGTCCTCCCGCGCGGGCGCCCAGAGGGGCGCGTGGCGTGAACCCGGCGGCGCGATGGTCGGGAGCGCTCCGGCGCCGCTGGTGGGACCAGGCCCCGGGCGCCGGGGAGCGCCTCCTGCTCGCGCCCCTCGCCGTCCCGGAGGCGGTGTTTCGCGCGGGCGCGGCAGCCCGCAGCGCGCTCTACGACGCGGGCCTCCTCCGATCGGCCCGTGCGACCGTGCCGGTGATCTCCGTGGGCAACCTGGCGGTCGGCGGGGCCGGCAAGACGCCGGTGGTGCTCTCGCTCGCGGAACGCCTCAGCCGGGCGGGCCGCCGGCCCGCCGTCCTCTCGCGCGGCTATGGGGCGAGCATCAAGGCACCGACGGTCGTCTCGGACGGCCGCGCGCTGCTCGCCGGATCGGAAGCGGGCGGGGACGAGCCGGTGCTCCTCGCCCGCCGGCTCCCCACCCTTCGGGTGGTCTGCGGCCCGGACCGCGCTGGACTCGTCCATCTCGCGGTCGAGCTGGGGGCCGACGTGATCCTCCTCGACGACGGCTTCCAGCACCGGCGCCTGTCGCGCGACCTCGACGTCGTGGTGCTCGACGGCTCGAACCCCTTCGGCAACGGCCACTGCCTCCCCAGAGGGCCGAACCGCGAGCCTCGCCGAGCGCTCGGGCGCGCCGGGGTCGTGTGGCTCACGCACGCGGATCGCGCACGGGGCGAGGTGCTCGAGCGCCTCCGGGCCGCCGCCCGCCGCTACACGGGTCGCGACCCCGTCGAATCCCGGCACGCCCCGAGCGAGGTGCTCGACGCCGGGCTCAATCGAGGTTTCGGCCTCGCCTCCCTCGCAGGAGCGCGCGTCGGGCTCCTGACGGGGGTTGCCCGGCCCGAGAGCGTCGCGGCCACGGTGGAGTCGCTCGGCGCCTCGGTCGTCTCTCGCAGCGACCATCCGGATCACCACCGCTTCTCGCCCGAGGACGTCGACGCGGCGATCGGGGCCGCCTTCCGCGCCGGCGCGACCTGGCTCCTCACCACCGAGAAGGACGCCGTCCGGCTGCCGACCGACCGTGCGTCGGACGACCGGCTGCGCGTGCTTCGCATCGACATCGAGCTGTTGCGGGGCGCCGACGTCGTCGAGAGCGCCCTCTCGGAGGCGCTCGCCCAGGGGGGGAAGCAGCGAAGCCCCAGGGGAGGGATCTGATGCGGCGCTTCCTCCGCTTCCTCCTCGAGGGGCTCGGCGGTCTTCTCTGGCTGCTCGGGGTGCGGCGCGGCGTGGTGATGGACAACCTACGCCTCGCGTTCCCGGAGTGGACCGAGCCGAGGCGCCGGGAGGTGGGGCGGGCGGTATTCCGGAACCTGGGGCGGGTGGCCGCGGACTTCCTCTTCGCGACGCGCCTCACGCCCCGGGAGCTCGACGGGCTCTTCGTCTACGAGCCGGGGACCCTGGAGCGCATCCTGGAGGCGCGGGCCGCCGGGAAGAACGTCGTCGTCTGCACGGCGCACTTCGGGAACTTCGAGAACCTCGCGGCGGTGCACAACCTGAAGGGGATTCCCATCGCCATGATCACGCGCCGGATGGGCGGTGGATGGCTCGCCGACCTCTGGCGGCGGGGACGCTCGCGAGCCGGCGTTCAGGACATCGTCGTGAGCCGCGGCCAGACCCTGCAGGCAGCGCTGCGCGCGATGCGTGCGGGTCGGGTCCTCGGCTACGTCATCGACCAGAACATGTCGCCGCGCCGTGCCATCTTTCCGACGTTCTTCGGCGTTCCCGCCGCGACCTCCCCCACGCCGGCCTATCTCGCGTTGCGCTCGAAGGCGGAGGTCTTCTTCTTGCTCGACGTGCCGCTCGAGGACGGCCGGCACCGCGTCGTCATCGAGGGACCGCTGCGGATGCCGCACACCGGCGACCGCGAGCGAGATGTGCTCGCCTTCACCCAGGGCCTGAACGACCGCCTCGAGCGCTGGGTGCGCGAGTACCCGGAGCAGTGGTACTGGGTTCACAGAAGGTGGAAGACACGGCCCCCGACGCGGGAGGGGGCGCGCTCGTCGGGTCGGGCCGGGGGGACGGCGACCACCGGCGGCGACGATGCGCCCCATTGACCCGGACGTAGACGCGGGGTAGACAGCCCCAGATGTCCCGCCACCCGGACCCCCACCTCGCCCCGCTCGCCGAGCTGCTGCCCGCCTTCCCGCGCGCCACGGTGGTCGTGATCGGGGACTACGTGGCGGACGAGTACGTGTACGGGGAGACGGAGCGGATCAGCCGGGAGGCCCCGGTCCTCATCGTCCGCTACGAGCGAAGCGAGCTCAAGGCGGGCGGGGCCGGGAACGCCGCCCAGAACCTGGCCGCCCTCGGCGTCGCCGTCCGGGCGGTCGGGCTCGTCGGCGACGACGAACTCGGGCGCCGGCTCCTCGGCGAGCTGCGCCGCGGGGGGATCGGGGTCGCAGGGCTACAGCGCGTGCGCGGGCGCGCCACCGAGTCGAAGACGCGCATCCTCGCCGGCGGCCGCTCCACGCGGCGTCAGCAGATGCTCCGCGTCGACCGCGCCCCGCAGCCCCTGCCGGCCGCCGTGGAGCGCAGGCTCCTCGCAGACCTGCAGCGGGCGAGCCGGGGGGCGAGCGCGGTGCTGGCGAGCGACTACGGGTCCGGGGTCCTGTCGCCGAGGGTCATCGAGGCGCTCCGCGGGCTCCGCCGCCAGGGCATCCCCGTCTGCGTGGACTCCCGCTACAACCTCAGGAGCTTCTCCGGCCTCACCATGGTGAAGCCCAACGAGCCGGAGCTGGAGGCGGCCTCCGGCATCTCGCTCGCCGCGCCGGGCGGCCTTCTCAAGGCGGCGCGCGCCCTCCAGCGGCGGCTTTCCTGCGAGCACCTCCTCGTCACCCGGGGTCGCTTCGGCATGTCGCTGTTCCGCCGCGGCGAGCCGCCTCTGCACATCGGAGCGCACGGCAAGAAGGAGGCGGTGGACGTGACCGGCGCCGGGGACACGGTGGCCGCCACCTACTGCGCTGCCATCGCGTCCGGTGCGGACGGCGAGGCGGCCGCCCGCCTCGCGAACGTCGCAGGATCCCTCGTCGTCCAGAAGCCGGGCACCGCCACCGTGACGCGCGAGGAGCTGAAGCCGGAGCTCATCGGGTCATGAGCGTCGAACGGCTCGTCCAGCTCGAGGACCTTCCCCGGATACGGGCCGAGGCGAGCGCCGCCGGCAAGACCATCGCCCTCGCGAACGGGATCTTCGACCTGTTCCACGTCGGCCACCTCCGCTACCTGAAGGGCGCGAAGGCGCTCGCCGACCTCCTCGTCGTCGCCGTGAACAGCGATCGCTCCGCCCGCGGGAACAAGGGACCCGGCCGGCCTGTCGTGCCGGAAGCCGAGCGCGCGGAGATCGTCTCCGCGCTCTCATGCGTCGATCGCGTGCTGGTCTTCGACTCCGCGGACGTGGTGCCGGTCATCCGCGCGCTGCGGCCCGACGTCCACGTGAAGGGGACGGACTACACCCCGGAGACCGTCCCGGAGGCCGCCGAGGTGCAAAGCTACGGGGGGCGGGTCGCGGTGGCGGGCGACCCGAAGGATCACTCGACGACCGAACTCCTCCGGAAACTGGAGGGGTCGAAGGGGCGGTGAGCCCGCGCCCCGGTCCGTCGTCCATGGCTGCGCGGCGCACAGGGCGGAGCGGGGCACTTGGCGGCGCGCGCCGGAGGCGCGGGAGCCGCCGAGGATGGACGCGGTGAGGGTCCTCGAGCTCCTATCCTCCCCGGCCTGGACCGGTCCGGCCGAGCCCATGGCATCGGTGGCCCGGGAGCTCTCGAGGCGCGGTCACGACGTCGAGATCGCCGTCGACACGCGCCGCGAGGGCGACGTCCGGGCGCGCCTCGAGGGACTGGGGTTCAGGGTGCGGACCGACCTCGCGCTCTCGACGAAGGGCGGACCCGGGGCGTTCCTCGGGGACCTCCTCGCGCTCCGGCGCGCCTCGGCGGCCTTCGACGTCCTGCACGCGAACTTCTCCAACGACCACGCGCTCGCCCTCCTCGCGGCCGCAGGCCGTCGGGAATGCAGGGTCGTTCGGACCGTTCACTCGTCGCGGTCGCTGCGGAGGAGGGGGCTGCAGGGATGGATCCACCGCGCGAGCGACGGCCTCGTCGCCGTCTGCGAGGCGCACGCGCGGGTGCTGCGCGACGACTTCCGCGTTCCGGCCGAGCGCGTCTGCGCCGTCCGCGGCGCCGTCGACGCGGACGTCTTCCGGCCGGACGGGCCGGACCTGCGTGCGGAGCTGGGGATCGCGCCGGACGCCCCGGTCGTCGGGATCGTCTCGCGCGTGAAGCCCGACCGGCGGCACGTGGAGCTCCTGGAGGCCTTTCGGGCCGTCAGGGCCCGGCTCCCCGCGGCCCGACTCGTGGTGGTGGGACGCGGGGAGGGACTCGAGGACGTGCAGGAGCGGGCGCTCACCCTCGGGCTGGCCTCCAGCGTGGTTTTCGCGGGCTACCGGCGCGGGGAGGCGCTCGCCGCGGCGTACCGGACCCTCGACGCGAAGGTGCTCCTCGCCGAGGGGAACGACGGCACGTGCCGGGCGCTCCTCGAGGCCATGGCGAGCGGGCGCCCCGGCATCGCTTATCGGTTCGGCGCGCCGGCCGAGAGCATCGTCGACGGGGCGACGGGGCGCCTCGTCGAGGAGGGCGACGTCGAGGCGCTCGGGACCGTCATCGCCGAGATCCTCGGCGAGCCGGAACGGGCGCGCGCGATGGGGAGGGTCGCGCGGGAGCGAATGGTCGCCCTCTACACGGAGGAGGCCCGTGGCGCAGCCGTCGAGGAGTTCCTCGTTCGGGTACGCCGCATGCCACGCCCGTGAGGGGCGCGAGGGACGCCTCCGCGCCGTTGCGGCGCCCCCGGGGGTGGGGTAAGAGCAGTGCGGAGGTCACGATGGCCCTCGCGCCGGAGCTCAAGGAGATCCTCGCCTGTCCGAAGTGCAAGGGCGACCTCGAGTTTCACGAGGAGAAGAACGAGATCCACTGCCCCGCCTGCCGGCTCGTGTACGAGATCCGGGACGAGATCCCCGTGATGCTCATCGACGAGGCTCGGCCTCTCGCCTAGCGGCCGTGCGATTCGCCCTCGTCCACCCGGCCTTCCTCGGCGACACGGTGTTCCTGGGCCCCGCGGTCCGCGCGCTGAAGGCCCGCTTCCCATCGTCCGAGGTCGCGCTCGTCGTGTCCCCGAGGGGGGCGCAGGTCGCGCGCCTCCTGCCCGGGGTCGACGAGGTCTTCGTGTTCGACAAGCGGCGCGGCGACAGGGGGCTTTTGGGCATCCTGCGGCTCGGGCGGGAGATCCGCGGGTTCGCGCCCGACGTGGCGCTCGTCTCGCATCCGTCGCCTCGGTCGGGGACGCTCGCCTGGCTGAGCCGTGCGGAACGACGCATCGGGTATGCGCCCCTGTGCAACGAGAGGGTCTCCCTGGACCGGGGCCGGCCGTTCGTCGACAGGGCGCTCACGCTCGCGGCCCGCGCCGGCGCGCCCTCGGAGGACCGCCGCCTCGAACTGCGCGCGCCGGCGGACTGCGCGGAATATGCCGACCGGACGCTCGCCGGGGCCGCCCGACCCCTCGTCGGGCTCGTCCCGGGGGCGGAGTGGCCCACGAAGCGCTGGGGGGAGGAGAAGTTCGCCGAGCTGGCGCGGGAGCTTGCGGGGCAGGGTGGGGCCGTCGTGCTGCTCGGGGGACCGGCGGAGCGGGACATCGCGGGCCGGATCGCCGCCCGGAGCGGCCTGCCGGTCCGGGACACGACCGGGAACTCGATCCCGGAGGCGCTCGCGCTGCTTGCGCGCTGCGACGTCGTCGTGGGGGGCGACACCGGGCTCGTGCACTGCGCGCGGGCGCTCGGCTGCCCGTCCGTGGTGGTCTTCGGCCCCACCGACCCGGCCCGCCACGTCTTCTCGGCCAACCAGAGAATGGCGCGGATCGAGATCGCCTGCGCTCCCTGCCACGACCACGGTCCGAAGCGGTGCCCGCTCAAGCACCACCGCTGCATGGCGGACCTCGCCGTCGAGCCCGTCGCCCGGCTGGCGCGCAGCCTCCTGGAGGGCGCCGGGGCGCGGCCCGGCCCGAGGACGACGCCATGATCCGGAGCATGACGGGTTTCGGCAGCGGGCGCGGAGCGTCGGGCGGCCTCGAGATCGACGCCGAGGTCCGGTCCGTGAACCACAAGTACTGCGAGGTGAAGGTCCGGCTTCCGCGCGAGCTCGTCGCGCTCGAGAACGAGCTCGTGCGCCAGGTGAAGGATCGCCTGGCACGGGGGGGCGTCGAGGTGACGATCCGGTCCGCGACCGCGCGCGCCGCGATCGCTCCCCGCGTGGACCTCGAGCTCGCGTCCGCCTACGCCCGTGCCTTCGAGGAGGTCCGGCGGCGCCTCGGCCTGGCGGGCGAGGTGTCGATCGACGCGGTCCTCGCCGCGGAGGGGGTGGTCACGCTCGAGGAGCGCACCGTCGACGTGGAGGGCGCCCGGGCGGCGGCAAGGCAGGCGCTCTCCTCTGCGCTCGACGCGCTCGCGGCGATGCGGAGCCGGGAGGGGGAGGCCCTCGCGAGGGACCTCGAGGCGCGGCTCGGCCTCGTCGAGGCGCTCGTGCGGCGGATCGAGGCGATGTCGCCGAGGACCGTGGAGACCTACCGAGACAAGCTCGCGGAGCGGGTCCAGGAGCTGTCGCGGGGGATCGCCCCCGACCCCGTGCGGCTCGCGACCGAGGTGGCCCTGTTCGCCGACCGGGTCGACGTGAGCGAGGAGCTCACGCGGCTGCACAGCCACATCGCCCAGATGCGGGGCCTTCTGGGCGGCGGGGAGCCGGCAGGCCGGAAGATGGACTTCCTCGTCCAGGAGATGCACCGCGAGGTGAACACGGCCGGCTCGAAGTCCCAGAGCGCCGAGGTCGCCCAGGCGGTGGTGGAGCTCAAGGCGGAGATCGAGCGCATGCGGGAGCAGGTGCAGAATGTCGAGTGAGGGCACGGCCGCGGCCCAGTCCGGCCAATTGCTCGTCATCTCGGCTCCGTCGGGGGCGGGCAAGACGACGCTCGCGCGGCTGTTCGTCGAGCGCACGCCGGACGCCTTCTTCTCGGTCTCGGCGACGACGCGCGCTCCGCGGGGGCGGGAGCAGGATGGCGTCGACTACCGCTTCCTCGAGCCTTCGCGCTTCCGGCAGCTGGTCGCGGATGGGGCGTTCGCGGAGTGGGCCGAGGTGCACGGACATCTCTACGGGACCCCGCTCGACGGCGTGTGGGAGGCCCTGCGGAAGGGCCGGGTGGCGGTGTTCGACATCGACGTGCAGGGAGGCTCCCAACTCAAGAGGAGGTGGCCCGAGGACACGGTCGCCGTCCTCGTCGTCCCGCCGACGCCGCGAGAACTCGAGCGGCGCCTGCGCCAGCGATCCACGGACAGTGAGGAGGCGATTGCCGGGCGGCTCGCGGCCGCGCGCGCCGAGGTCGCCCTGGGCGCGCGCCTCTACGACTACGTCGTCGTGAACGACGCGCTCGAG